>PDWJ01000897.1_pt1 | contig 40094 bp, 37 predicted proteins | sample 1430881 | NCBI WGS metagenome assembly PDWJ01 (sample SAMN01162460, study PRJNA174530) | Oral metagenome, whole genome shotgun sequencing project. | biome: Marine environment; feature: Marine mammal; material: Swab sample of the gingival sulcus; isolation source: swab sample of gingival sulcus...
TGCATAGTGGCTACACTATTACATATAATACACTAAATATCAATATATTTACTATATTTTTTAGTGGCTACAAATTATAAGCAATATTCTCTAATTTGTGGTGTTATTTCAGAATGTTATGTTATTATTTGTGGTAAATTTGGGGTGAAGATCCGTTTTATTGCAAGCAAGGAAACCAAGACGATACCTGCCCTGGGCGTAATTACCTTTTAAAAATGGTAATTACTCACTGGGTGTGTACCTCTCTGGTTTTACCTGCCTCAAACGTGTAACTGCTCTCAGGCTGCCCCTATTTGGACAAGCATGATTGGCAGCTATAGCCCCTCTAGGCGGCCGGTCGTGATCGTGCAAAGAGGGGTGAGCTGTGAGGAGTTACTAAAAATGATCAGGAGACTGCTGTAACCTTTTGCAGGTACAGACTGTACAGCTGGTTTCACCTGCTCCAGAGGCGGCATTATTATCTGATGTGTTTTGTCCCTCGCTGTTGCGACTTTTTTGGACCACGTAAAAAAAAGTCAGGAAGACAAGAAAGGTGAGGCTGAAAATAAGAGAGAAGGAGAGAACCACCTGCATGGTTATCACCCGCCAAAGTCATCAAAGAACATGTTCTCCGGTTCCACGCCCAGACTGTCCAGCATGTCAAGAGCGGCCCTGGTCATCATGGGCGGGCCACAGAGATAATATTCCACATCTTCCGGGGCCGAATGATCCTTCAGGTAATTATCATAGAGCACCTGATGAATAAAGCCTTCCAACCCGTCCCAGTTATCTTCAGGAAGAGGATCTGAAAGAGCTATATGAAAACTGAAGTTTTCATGCTCCCTGGCGATGGCTTCAAATTCCTCGTCATAAAAGATCTCCTGCAGGCTGCGCCCGCCATACCAGAAGGAGACTTTTCTGTCGGTTTTTCTTCCCCTGAAAAGCTCAAATATCTGGCTGCGCAGGGGAGCCATTCCGGCCCCACCACCGATATAGATCATCTCGGCATCACTTTCGTTAATGAAAAAATCACCATAGGGCCCGGAGATTGTTACCTCGTCGCCTGGTTGCAGACCAAATATATAGGAAGAGACCTGGCCGGGAGGAATCCCTAGCGGACCACGCGGGGGCGGACTGGCGATGCGCACGTTCAGCTTGATAATCCCACGTTCACCAGGATAGTTAGCCATGGAGTAGGCCCTGGTAACTGGCGTATGGACATGGGATTTATACTGAAACATTTTGAACTTTGTCCAGTCACCAAGGAATTTTTCATCAATATCAAAGCTCTTGTAAGAAAGGGCATGAGACGGTACTTCGATCTGAATATAGCCGCCGGACTTAAAATTAACGGATTCTCCTTCGGGCAGCTCCAGGACAAGCTCCTTGATAAAGGTGGCAACATTTTTATTGGAGCGAACCCTGCACTGCCACTTTCTGGTTTCAAGCATCTCCTGGGGAACCTGGATGCTGAGATCCCGTTTCACCGGCACCTGGCAGGAGAGACGATACCCGGCCTTTGCCTCGTAGGGGTTGATTGCCCCCTGCTCCGTAGGCAGGATAGCGCCGCCGCCTTGCTCGACAATGCACCTGCACTGGCCGCAGCTTCCGCCGCCGCCACAGGCAGATGACAAAAAGATGCCATTCTCAGCCAAGGTGGTGAGCAATTTACCGCCCGGTGAAACGGCAAGTTTTTTGTCATCATTGATCAGAATAGAGACGTCCCCACCGGGTAATAAAACCTTCTTGGCCGTAACGATCAGGGTAACCAGCCCAAGCTGAATCAGAACAAAACAGAGGATGCCAAAAAATATTTCATTCATATCCGGGTCTCCACAGCCTTAAAAACCGGCAAGGCCCATACATGCCAGCGCGATAAGACCGGCAGAGATAAAGGTCAGGCCGAGACCGCGCAGTCCTGCCGGGGGATTTGCGTATTCCATTTTTTCACGGATACCGGCAAGCAGCACAACGGCCAGGAAAAAGCCTCCGCCCCCACCAAAACCATACGCTACACTCTCTGCAAAGGTATAATCCCGCTCCACCATGAAGAGTGTGCCGCCAAGGATGGCGCAGTTTACCGTTAATAGCGGCAAAAAAATGCCCAGAGTATTGTAGAGTGCCGGAATAAAGCGATCAAGGAACATCTCCAGAACCTGGACAATGGCAGCTATAATGCCAATATAGGTAAGCAGGCCAAGAAAGGTCAGATCCAGGGCGGGTTGACCAAGCCAGCCAAGGGCACCGGGCTTAAGCACGTTGTTTAAGAGCAGGTTGTTTACAGGGACCGTAATGACCATCAGTACCAGCACCGCCGCGCCAAGACCAATGGCGCTTTTCACTTTTTTGGAGATAGCCAGAAAGGTACACATGCCCAGAAAAAAGCTGAGCGGCAGGTTTTCAACAAAAAGAGCCCGGATAATAATATCAATATAGTGCATTATCAGGAGTCCTCCTGCTGAACCGGGTCAATGGTACGCAAAAACCAGATGAGCAGGGCGATGAGAAAAAACGCACTCACCGGAAGAACCAGGAGACCGTTTCGTACATACCAGCCGCCGTGAGTGGTCAGTGGCAGTATCTCAAAACCAAAAAGAGTGCCCGAACCAAACAGCTCGCGGATAAAGGCGACAAACATGAGTACAAAGCCGTAGCCCAGGCCGTTGCCTATGCCGTCAAGAAAACTGTTCCAGGGGGGATTGCTCATGGCATATCCTTCGGCCCGGCCCATGACAATGCAGTTGGTAATGATTAACCCCACATAAATGGAGAGCTGTTTGGACAGATCAAAGAAAAAGGCTTTGAGCAGTTGATCCACCAGAATAACCAGGGTGGCAATCACCGTAATGTGAATACCAATCCGCACCGAGGCGGGGATCTGGTATCGGACGATTGATATGGTCAGACTGGAAAAAGCAACTACAAGCGTTACACAAATAAACATGACAAGGGCTGTCAGCAGCTGGGAAGTGACGGCCAGGGCCGAACAGATACCAAGCACCAGGAGGGCGATGGGGTTTCGTTCGATAATGGAGCGAAGCAGCAGATCCCGCTTGCGGTCAGTTACCTGGGCAGAGGGTTGATCAGCCATTGGTATGCTCCTCCTGCATGCGTTGCAAAAAGGGTTTGAAGCCGTGATCGCCAAACCAGAACTGAAGCATGTTACTCACGCCCTTTGCGGTCATGGTTGCACCGGATAAACCGTCTATGGCATACGCTGCCTGTTTTCCCTTAACTGGCGCCTTGCCCTTGACCAGATGAATCCCCACCGAGCCGTCAGCGGCATAGACCTGCTTGCCTTGCCAGCCCTGTTGCCAACGCTTATTTTCTATCTCTCCACCAAGTCCTGGCGTCTCTCCATGGGCATAAAAGCTGATACCATTTATAGTCGCTGCGTCAGCGCTCAAGGCCACATACGCGTACATCGTTGACCACAGGCCCTTGCCGCGCACAGGCAGGATGATCTGGGAATACTGACCTTTTTCGCCGTCCTGAATCAGGTAGACAATGGCAAATTTTTCCACCCGCCGCAGCTTGGCTGGATCTTCATTTTGTGCAAGCGGTCGTCCCAGAACCGCATGAAGAGCAGCTTTATCCTGATCGTAGTTTTCCGGGTCAATCCCTTCCGGCGAGACAAACTGGCCGGTGGCAAGTTCAACAATCCTGGGTTCAACTACTTGAAACTGTTTTTCCACTGCCACCCTGTCCTGAAATATTCCGGCAGCCTGAAGGATATTTTTTTTCTGATCAAGCTGTTGATTCACCTCCTGCAATGGGCGAAGACCCACAGCCGCACCTGCTACCAGAGCGGAGCAGACAAAAGCCAGCACCAGAACAGAGTAAAAAGGTTTTAACGGGGATTCTTCAGTCATAACGGGTGACCCTCCGTCTGATAGTGGCCTGAACAACAAAATAATCAATCAGTGGTGCAAGAACATTGCCCAGCAGGATCGCCAGCATGACCCCTTCGGGATAGGCTGGGTTGGCAACCCGGATGGCGATGGCCATACAGCCGGTAAAGCCACCGTATATCCATTGTCCCAGCCTGGTCTGGGAGGCAGAGACCGGGTCGGTTGCCATAAAGGTAAGGCCAAAGGCAAAGCCCCCCAGTACAATATGATAATGGGGAGGGATTGCATAAAGCGGGTTGTCTCCTGCAGGCAGCATCCAGAAAATCGTCCCCATGATTATACCTCCGAGAAGCATGGAAAACATGATGCGCCAGGAGGCAATGCCCGTAAGCAGCAACACCGCGACCCCAAAGAGACAGGCCAGGGTAGAGGTCTCTCCCATGGAACCGGGAATAGCGCCCAAAAAAGACTGACTCCAGTTCAGGCCCATGTCGTGCATATTCACTCCGGGACCAGACGCCGCCACAGTGGCTAATGGGGTCGCACTGGTAATGCCGTCAATGGCGTTCCAGACACGGTTACCACTTATCTGGGCAGGATAGGCAAAGAAAAGAAAGGCCCGGGAAACCAGGGCCGGGTTCATAAAGTTCCTGCCTACCCCTCCAAAGACCTCCTTGGCAAAGATGACACCAAAGCTTATTGCGAGAGCCACCTGCCACAACGGAATGGTCGGCGGCAGGGTCAGGGGAAAAAGCAGGCTGGTGACCAGAAAGGCCTCTGATATTTCGTGGCCGCGGATAAGATTGAAGAGCCCCTCCCAGACACTGCCCACTACTACCGTGACCAGGTAGATGGGCAGAAAGTACAGTGCCCCATGGAGCATGTTGGAGAAGATACTGTCTGGATCACAGCCAGCTGCAGCCATTGCCTTTCCCCGCCAGCCAGCTGGCAGAGCCCGGCCAAGCTCTTCCAGTGCGGCGTTTGCCTGGTAACCGGTGTTCCACAAGGCCATAACTACACAAGGGATCAGGGCGATAATGACCGTTATCATGATGCGTTTGTAATCAACGGCATCACGGATGTGGGGTGCTGAGCTGGTGGTTCTGCCGGAGTGAAACAGAAAGGAGTCGGTGGCCTCAAACAGGGGATACCACCGTTCAAGGGAGCCTCCCTTTTCAAATTTCGGGGCTAGTTTCTGGAAAAACTGGTCAAGAAAGCGCATAATTTCAAGGTTGTGGCGGGGAGATAGCCGATACCATCAACTCTCCTTTTCAATGACAGTGAGCAGATCCCGGAGCATGGGGCCAAATTCATTTTTTCCGGGGCAGACGTAACTGCAGAGCGCTAAATCTTCTTCAACAAGCTCGAGGCAGCCAAGCTCTATAGCCTTTTCCGCATCTTTCATTGCCAGGGCTTTCAGAAGCGGGAGTACGGCAAGATCAAGGGGCATTATGTCCTGATACACTCCAAGGGGATAGATAGCCCTGTGTCCTCCCCAGACAGCAGTTATGGCTGGAAAGGACATTTTTCCCCGCCACCTGGAGAGAAAAAGGCCGGTTACGGAAAACCGGTCACTCCCCGGCTTGCACCAGCCAAAAAGGGAGCGGCCGCTTTTTTTCTTAACAGTGCTGATCTGACGATGATACCGGCCCAGAAAACCGGTGGCTGGAGCAAGAGGTCTGCCGTCAAGCACTGATCCTGAGAGTACCCGGTATCCTTCCAGGTCAAGGGAGAAGGGGGTGCAGATCTCTTCTATGGCTGCCCCTTCCCTGGTTTGAACCAGGATATTTTGGGCAAAGCCTTCTCCGCTTAAGGCTACTACGGTTGTGGAGGACAAGTAACCATGCTGGAAAAAAAAGCCCAGCTTCATCACATCCTGATAGCCGATGTGCCAGGCCTCTTTGCCGGAGTGGACCGGATCAATAAAGTGAATATGAGTAGAGGGCAGGCCAGCCGGGTGGGGACCGGAAAATTGCCAGACCGTGATCTTTTCTTCTTGGCCATCAGCAAATGCGAGATCGTTGGCATTTTTGGCAAGGCAGAGATGGATTGGTACTTCCAGGAGGCTGGTCAGGACCTTGATACCGTAGTTAAACTGCTCAAGCTCGGCCCTGATGATTACCAGCGGGTCTGCTGCCAGCGGGTCTGTGTCCATGGCCGTGATGAAGAGCGAGCTGGGCCTGGCGTCAATTTTAGGGATCACTCCGAAAGGACGCTTGCGAAAGGAGGGCCAGAGCCCTGATGTCTGAATTACTTCCCTGATTTTTTCAGGCGCCATCTGCTCGACAGCATCTTCTAAAGTGCTCGGGAAACGCTCCTGGACATCTTGGTGCAGCTCAATAATCAGTGACTCAAATTTTCGTTTAGCACCACGGCAAATGGCCTTTATCCTCCCGCTGCCGGGAGCTGTAAAATTGAAACCAGGATTTTTCTTGTCGGTAAAAACCGGTTGTCCCAGCTTAACCTCATCCCCTTCCCTGACAAGCATGGAAGGCTTCAGGCCTGCGTAGTCATCACCTGTCAGAGCCACATGGCTGATACTGCCCCCAGCGATGATCTCCTGCCTGGGTTTCCCGGTAAGAGGGATATCCAGGCCTCTGTTTAAACTGAAGGTTTTCATCTAGGCCTGAAACCCCCTGCTTTTGAAATGTTGCCTGTTTTTATCAATAAGCAGTGCCTCGCAGTTTTCCATGCGCTCCATGAGCAGGAGGGTTTTTTCAGCACCCATCACCATGGCAGCGGTTGCCAGGCCATCGGCCAGGGCAACGGTCGGGGCAGTAACGGTCGCACTGGCCAGTTCAGGAGGAGACATGCCGGTTCTGGGGTCAAGGATATGGTGATTGCGCATGTCTTTGCTAAAGTACTGCATGTAATCACCGGAAGTGGCAATAGCAAGCGACTTCCTGGTTTCGATGATGTTCACCTGGTCCGCTGCGTTTCCTCGTGGGCTGCGTACCCCGATGCGCCAGGGAGCATTACCGGGTTTGTTTCCGCTGACCATCAGGTCCCCTCCGGCTTCAACATAGGTATTGTCAAATCCGTCTTTTTTCAGCTGCATTACTCCCTGGTCGACGATATAGCCTTTACCAATACCATCTGCGGTGATTCCCATTCCTGTTCTGGCGAAGCGGACCATATTATCTGTACCCTGCACATCCGAAAAATTTGTCAGGTTCATGGCCTTGTTGATTTGCTGCTGTGTCGGCAAGTGGTTGTGCTTGTATAATTCTAAGAGGGGAAGTACGGTCAGATCAAAGGCTCCGTCAGTGTGGCTGCTTATCTGGCGGGCAAGGGAGAGGAGATCCAGCAGTTCAGGCGCCGGGTTGTGTAGTTCACCTTGCGCGTTCAGCCTGGACAGATCGCTCTCAACAATGAATCGACTCAGCACCTGTTCGACCCTGGCCATGCGGGAAAAAGTGTTTTGTACTGCTGTCCTGCAAACCGCTTCATCTGGTCCATAGACAATCAAATTGATCTGGGTGCCCATCATGACCCTGGTCTGGCGGACAACAGAGGGTTTTTCAGCCACTGCATCCAGGCCAAAGTATGAGCCCCCGGCCAGTGCTCCTGCAGCTGCAGCTATCTGCAAAAATCGGCGGCGGCTGATGGGAGTTTTATTGTTTCTCAAACCGGTCATGTTGTCACCTCGCCAGGGAGTTGAAAATGAATACGTCTTTAAGAACCAGGCCCAGGTCAAGATTATAGCTAGAAGGTGCCATCATTGTTACAAAAAAGACATCCTTCGTCAAACTTTTTCAGTCGAATCAAGGCGATCACGACCTGCCGCCTAGAGGGACTATAGCTGCCAGCCGCGCTTGCCCGAATCCGGGCACCCTGAAAGCAGTTGCAGACGCAAAGCAGGGAAAATAAAGGTAACCATCACGGGGTCAGTGTTTCCCTGTTAGTCCCTGTTCCCGACGTATAACTGGTCACGGGTGCAACAGATTTGGACAAGCACCATTGCCCGCTGGTAAGGGAACATGGCTTGGCGGCGGTTGTCAAGGACAATGTTCCCCTGTGTCCACACGGTGGTTGCTGGGGAGAGGACAGCAAAAACAATATATTTTGCAGCAAGAGCCGGGGAGGAATATTCTCCCTGACAACCTTGCTCCCCAAGTTGAACCAGAAAGTGTTAAAAGCGAAAAAAATATATTTTCGCTTACGCTGCGGAGTATGAGGCAGCCAGGGTAACCGCTCTCAGGTTGCCCCTAATTGGACAAGCACGATTGGCAGCTATAGCCTCTCTGTGCGGCGGGTCGTGATCGTTCAAAGAGGGGTGAGCTGTGAGCAGTTACCTGCAGAGAAGATGATCGAAGTAAATATTTTTAGTCTTTCCCGATAAAGTTTTTTTTGACAAGGTGCTTCCTGTTTTGTAAGCTGAATATCCCCCAATGCAGTACAAGTGTTCGAGGTGCTGTGGCTTTTTAACCCGCCGACTTTCTTCTGAAAAAATGCGGTCAGGCATGGCGGTAACCGGGAGAGAACAGAGGCCTGGCTGGCCTCTGTTTTTTGGCCGTTTGTTTTTTGACCACCTTGCTGAAAAGCAATTTCTTATCAACTGGTTATACAGGATGCATCGTGCGCGAAGCGGCAGTGGCAGTCATCATCATAACTGATGCTGCTCCAGAGGTACTTGTTTTAAAAAGGAGGTATCATCCTGATGACCCCTGGTCAGGACATTACTCCTTCCCCGGGGGGCGACAGGGCAGGGAGGACAGGACTCTCCTGGATACCTGCCTTCGGGAAACGTATGAGGAGTGTGGTATTCAATTGTCGGGTCAGCATGTTCTCAGGCAATACCCTTCAAGGCCTGCCGGCAATCATCTTGGCTTGTCGATCCCGGTCACTTCATTTCTTTTTGAGTTGCCTGATCGCCCATCTGTAACCCTGCAAACATCGGAGATAAGTGCGCATGAGTGGTTGCCGGTTGACTATGCTGCTGATTTTTCAAATATTATTCAGCAGCCAATGAGTTCTCGTTACCCGGAAAGGCTCTATCCCTGTCTGCCTGCGAAATATGGAGTTGTGTGGGGGTTCACCCTGGAGACACTTGCTCTCGTGATCAAGGATCACTTCTCTTCAGCCCCTGAATCAATGAGCCCTTGACTTTTTATTCATAGGTCAGTATCAATTACAGTTGATGAATTGAGATATCAGCAGGGGTATCTTGCTGCACCTTGTAAGGACTCTTGAATAATCGCTGCTGCTTTGTATTTGCAGCTGTTTTTCTCTTTAGTATTTTTGTCGTGAATCCCATTTGTCTGGATTCACTGAATGTTCAGATTAACAGTAAGGAGATCACCCATGAAAGAACCAGTACGCGTCACCGTCACAGGTGCTGCAGGACAAATCAGCTACTCAATTATTTTCCGTATTGCCAGCGGCAGTATGCTCGGCCCGGAACAACCTGTTATCCTGCAGCTTCTCGAGATCCCGCCGGCAATGGATGCCCTGAAAGGGGTTGTCATGGAACTCAACGACTGCGCCTTTCCTCTGGTTGCAGGAATTGTTGCCACTGATGACGCAAATGTGGCCTTCAAGGATGCCGATTATGCTGTCCTTGTAGGTGCTCGTCCTCGTGGTCCGGGAATGGAACGTTCTGATCTGCTCGAAGCCAATGCCCAGATATTCTCTGCGCAGGGAAAGGCTATCAACGATAATGCCAGCAAGGACATCCGCGTTCTGGTGGTAGGTAATCCGGCAAACACCAACGCCCTGATTACTATGAAGAATGCGCCGGACATTGATCCCCGCCATATCACCGCCATGATGCGTCTTGATCATAACCGCGCCAAGTCCCAACTGGCTGAAAAAACTGGAACCCATACCACGGATATCGAGCAGATGGTTGTCTGGGGCAACCATTCCGCCACCCAGTATCCTGACCTCAGCTATGCCACTGTTAAAGGCCAGGCTGCCAAGGAAATGGTCGATGATGACTGGTATGTTAACGACTTTATCCCGACGGTTCAGCAGCGTGGTGCGGCTATTATCAAGGCGCGCGGAGCCTCTTCTGCCGCATCTGCCGCATCTGCCGCAGTTGACCATATGAGAAGCTGGGCGCTTGGCAGCGAAGGAACCTGGGTTTCCATGGGTGTATACAGCGCAGGCAATCCTTACGGCATTGATGAAGACATCATGTATTCCTTCCCGATAACCTGCGAAAACGGTGAGTGGAAAATCGTTGAAAATCTGGAGGTCAGTGACTTCAGCCGTGAGCGAATGAAGCAGACCGAAGAAGAACTGGTGGGTGAAAGAGACGCTATCAAGCACCTGTTCTAATTCATTTCTCTCGTGTCCTGTCAACGCTGAAATGTCAGGATATTGCGCCGGAATTTTCTTGTCCTTAGGAGTCTTGTCCTGCGTTGCATAGTAGTGCTGTGTGACCCAGGGCAAGGCTGCATAAGGGCTGAAAAAGACAAGCAGGATACGACAGAGCAGCGTTACAGGACACGAGTAATTGCTGCGTAAGTTACGGGGACATCTTATTTATTGCCGCAAATTCCGGGGACATCTTACCTGTCTTTTTCACCCCCGTGATTATACAGATGCGTTACCTTCTGTCAATAAATAAGTAAGGTGTCCCCAGAATTTGCGGGAGAGCCGAAAGCAGCTGCAGCCATAAAGCAGGTGAAACCAGGAGGACACATGCCTTGCGAGTAGTTACTGTTTTGCTGTAAAAAGAGTCTGATAAAGATAATTGATGATCAACTGGGCAAGATTCACCTGCCAGAACTGGCCGGCGATGGTAAGCAGGTACCAGTCCCCTCGTTTTTCCAGAAGACCTGCCCGTGTCCATTGGTCCAGCAGCGGGGCCAGCTCCCGGGTAACGGGTAGATCAAATTCCTCACCCAGGTGTTGCGGGTTGAATCGGCAAAGTTCCAGTTCCGAGGTTATGGTTTTTTCCAAAGGGCCATTGGCTGTGGGCATTTTTATGCCTGCAACAGGCTTGCGCCCTTCTTCCACAACCGCCTCACGCCATTTATTGTAGTCGGACTCAAGGAAAAAAAAGTGTCCAGATATATTTCCCCCTGCTCCCGGTCCGAAAGCCAGGCAGTCAGACGGACTCTTCATCATGTGATTGTAGATGTTTCGCTCCCTGGTGGTCCGCCCCCAGTGGTTGACGGTAAGCCGTCTGTAGCCGGCTTCATCCATCAATTCTACTCCCCTTTTATACATAATCGCCTTTTCTGCAAGATCGGCATCCGGGGCAATTTTTTTGTTTTCGATGGCGGTATTAAGCGGTGTGCCTGGCAGAATCTTGAGTTGATAGAGATCTGCTCCATCCAGTTTCAGGCTATGCAGTGTGCCTATGTCCTTCTCCCATACTTCCATATTCTGGCCGGGGAAACCGTAGATAAGATCAATGACCACCGCAGCCTGATCGTAAGAGAGGAGTCTTTCAAGGCTCCCTGTGACTTCTTCCCTGTCCGCCGTCCGCTTCATGGACTGACGCAAAGCTGTATCAAAGGTCTGCACCCCCATGGAAAACCTGTTGGCCCCGCCCGCAAGGCAGGCCTCTATCTTTTCCGGACCAAAATTGGAAAGCCTGCCTTCCACTGTGATTTCGCAATCATTGGCAAGGGGCAGGTTTTCCTTTACTGCAAGAAGAATTCTTTTAAGATCGTCTCCCTCCAGGGCTGTAGGGGTGCCGCCGCCCAGATAGACGGCATGGACAGGCCCCTGGGACTGGCAGGGGGTATCCGCCGTTGCCCGCAGCTCGGTAATGAGGGCGTCGGCATACAGCCTGCCTTGAGCTTGGTCATAGCGTTTTCGGTAGAATCCGCAATAGAGGCAATGGGTTTCACAAAAAGGGATGTGGATGTAGACCGCTGTTTTGCCCTGGCGAGGTTTCCGGAGAAGCTCTGCGTAGGTTGAAGCGGTCAGGTCTGGCGGAACAGGGGCAGCTCTACCCGCCGGATGAACCGCCATGAGCCTGGTAAATGCATGGGGCAGCGGATCACCTGACTCAGCAGCAAAATAATCCTTAATATCGAAATCAGAACAAGAACCTGTCTTGGGAATAGCTTCGCCGGGTCGCACCGTTCTCCTTCCTGAAAGCTTTGTATGCCTGCCGTAATAGGTTAAATTTTTCGAAACGTATTATTATACAGAACAGAACAATTGCAGTCAAGCAGGAAATGTGAAAGAAATTAAATACCTGCAAGCAGTTACGTTTGAACAGCGATTGAACGGAAATTAACGTATCTTTGTGGTTCCTGTTTTCTGTATCTCGGTCAACGATGGACTGGTTATTCCTCTACAACTATACAGTTCACCGGACAAAAGGCCACAGCCTTGCTAACACATGTGGTGAGAGGCTGTTCCGGGTCGATCAATTCGGCCTTGCCAGTGAGTTTGCTGAGCTGAAAGATGTCTGGACAGAGTTCGACACAGGTCTGGCAGGCACTGCAGACGTAACTGTCAATAAGGATTGTAACTGGTCGGAGCTGCATCTGTTTAACCGCATCTCAATGCATCTTTGGAAAATTTCTTGTCAGGTTTGATCGGATAGTTTCCGTCATAGCAGGCCAGGCAAAACTGGTCCATGCGCAGGCCCGTTGCCTCAACCAGCCCCTCAATACTTAGATAGGCAAGGGAATCAAGGCCAAGGTAGTCGCGGATCTGCTCGATTGAATTTTCAGCGGCTATGAGCTGCGTGCTGGAGGGGAAATCAATACCATAGTAACAGGCATATTTGGTCGGAGGGCAGCTGACCACCATATGCACCTCTTTGGCCCCAGCCTCACGTAGACTCTTGACACGGCTTCTGCCTGTTGTTCCCCTGATAATCGAGTCTTCAACAATAATAACCCGCTTGCCGTTGAGCAGACATCGCACCGGGTTAAGCTTTACCCGTACAGAAAAATCACGCATTGACTGGGTTGGCTGGATAAAGGTTCGCCCAATATAATGATTACGGATCATACCCATTTCCATGGGTATGCCGGAAGCATTTGAATAACCTATGGCCGCATAGTTCCCGGAGTCAGGGAAGGGCATGACAAAATCGGCATCAATATTTGTCTCGCGGGCAAGTATTTCGCCCATACGTTTTCGTGAGGTATAAACATTAAAACCAAAAACATCGCTGTCGGGACGGGCAAAATATACATGCTCGAAGATGCAGTGACTGATCTGACATTGTTTCCAGGGAAATATCGACTCCAGCCCGGCATCATTGATGATGAGTACTTCACCAGGCTCAACCTCCCTGATGTATTGCGCTTCAATCAAATCAAGGGCGCATGTCTCGGAAGCCACAACATACGCACCACTTTCCAGCCTTCCAAGACAGAGAGGCCTGAAACCATTTGGATCACGGACAGCTATCATGGCTTTTTTGGTTAACAGCAAAAGCGAATAGGCACCCTGTATCTCAGAGAAAGTCTTTTTAATGGCTTCGTTCAGGCCATATTCAAGATATCTTGCCATAAGGTGCACCACGATTTCACTATCCATGGAGGTCTGAAAAATAGATCCCTGCTTTTCCAGGTGCTGCCTCAGGCTGATGGAGTTTACCAGGTTGCCATTATGGGCTACCGCCAAAGGCTGCCCCTTGTGGTGCACCAGAAATGGCTGGGTGTTGACGACATTTGATTCTCCGGTGGTTGAATAGCGAACATGACCTGCGGCAATATGGCCGGACAGACGCTGCAGTTTTTCCTCAGTAAACACTTCCGGCACCAGACCCATGTTTTTATACAGGGTAAGACGCTCGTTGTTTGATACGACAATACCAGCGCTTTCCTGACCTCGATGCTGCAGGGCATACAAGCCGAAATAGGCGAGCTTGGCAGCATCCTGGTGGCCATAAATTCCGCAAATACCACATTCATGGCTTGGTTTTTCCGCAAGAAGGGCTTCTTTGTCTGAGGGCGAGTTCTTCATGATAACAACATGAGGCTGAGAGGCTGGCCGCGCAAACATGAAAGGCACAAAGAACCATTCTCTGTGCCTTCATATCTGCAAAATATATAATTCAGCCAGCTCAAAACACTATTTAAAACCAGATTACCGGTTTTTTTTCAAGGAAATATGGGTTACTTTAGAGGAAATTATAAAGACCTTAACAGATTATCCATTACCTGCGCCCATCTCACCCATCTTCAGGTACTCACATTTGGCCGCAAGGGGCTACCGCTACCGGTCCCGCTTGCCCAAATCTGGGCGAGAGGTAAGCAGCTGCAGGCTTGAGGAAATGAAGCCGGGGCGATACCTGCCCTGAAAGTAGTTACCTCTCCGTTCTTATTAAAAAAGAGTGAAAACTAAATGATCAAATTGACCCAATCAGTCAAAGCCGCAGGCTGAGCTGCCAAACTTGGTCCAGGGTACCTGGATCGAATACTCTGCGGACTGGAACTGCCTGCTGATCCTAGACTGCTTGTTGACTCACGCGCCAGTGACGACGCCGGTGTGTATTTACTGGATAAGCAGACAGCACTTATTCAGACCCTTGATTTTTTTACGCCCATTGTCGATGATCCCTACAATTTTGGCCAGATAGCTGCGGCTAATGCCCTCTCCGATGTCTATGCTATGGGTGGAAAACCATTGCTGTGCATGAATATCCTGGCCTGCCCGGTTCAATCAATGCAAGAAAAAATCTTCAGACAGGTCGTCGAGGGCGGACTATCAAAAATCAGGGAAGCAGGTGCACTGCTCGTTGGCGGTCATTCCATTGAAGATGACGAGTTAAAGTACGGCCTTTCAGTGACCGGAACAGTGCATCCTGAACACTTGCTGAAAAACAGCGGCGCACAGCCAGATGATGTCCTTGTTTTGACCAAACCGCTCGGCTCTGGCATCCTCTCAACTGCTATCAAGGGTGGCCTGGGGACTCCAGAGATAAAACAATGTATGGTCACGGTCATGGCAACGTTGAACAAGGCTCCCATGGAGTGTGCCCATGCAGAGAGAGAGACAGTTTATCAACATATTCACGCGGCGACCGATATCACCGGTTTTGGGCTGCTGGGGCATCTGCATGAAGTTGCCAGGGCATCGGGTGTTTCCATACGGATTGAGAGCAGTGCACTGCCGGTCATGGAAGAGGTGTCCATGTTCGCTGATATGGGTATTATACCGGCCGGAGCATATACAAACCAGAAATATTACAGTCCATGGGTCGATACTGCTCTGCCTGAGAAAAGCGGCCTGGAAATGATTTGTTACGATCCGCAAACTTCCGGCGGACTTTTACTTTCCATGGAACCGGATGCGGCTGACCGCCTGGCAGATACGCTTGAAAAAAGTGAGTATCCTTTTGCCTGTGCGGTGATTGGAAGGGTTGAAGGAAAAAACGAGCGCGGCCTGGTAGTTCTGAACTAACCAGCATGGCTGGACCAGGTTTGCCAGCCACAAAAAAAGCCATGAAAGCTCGTCTCTTCGGCAAAAGATGCGTATCATTTCCGCAGAAAGACCTTCATGTAAACCAGCATGGCTGGACCAGATAGCCTTCAGCCATAAACAAAACATGAAAATCGGAACTTCGAGAAATTAATATCTTTTTTGAACAGATTTTCGGATAAACGTTCATTCTCGCCGCGCGAGCACAACAAAGGATGAAAAGAAAGAATCTTCAGCTGCTTCGCCTGAAGAAATGAGGGATAAAAGGTACCTGCCCAAACCTGAACCATCTGGGACCAGTTACCTTGCGTTTCCTCCCAAAGTCACATTTGCTCAACAATCCTGCCCTGTTCAATGAGATGGCGGGTATGTTCTATGTTTTTGTCTCCCAGCTTCAGCATTTCTGCAAGCTGTTGAACAGCAGGGTCTTCACTTCCCAGAGAATGCAACGCCTTTTTCAGTAAAGCTTCTCCTTCCCGCTGGAATGCCTCCAGGTCAGCGAGCATCTTTATTCGCTTTGCAAGCTTATTTTTTTCAGCATGAATAATGGGCAAAAGCCGGTTAACGGAAATCTCTATCAGGACATCTCTAGGCAAACAAAATTCACCGGAAACCTTTTCAAGCGCATGCAATGATTTTCTGCTGAGGACATAGGTCTTTTGTTGCCGTTCATCATCAGTTGGCTCAAATTTTAACGCTTCCCTGGCAAGTTGTGTCAGTATTTCATGATCTTCAACAAGCTGATCGATCAGAGTCTTCTGCTTAATACCCAACTGGGAAGCAGCTATACTGACAATCTTGATCACCTGGACAGGAAGTCTGAAGGTAGCTCTGACAGACTGCTTTTCCTTTAGGAAATCAGCGGTCAATTCCAGCTCCGACACATCGTATGACATATTTTTTATACCTCCCTGCTTTTTGGTCCATCCGGTAAACGCGTACCTAAAAAGTAACTACTCACAGGGCATGTACCACCTTGGTTTCACCTGCTTTACGTCTGTAACTGCTTTCAGCTTACCCGCATCCAGGCAACCGCGATTGGCCGCTATAGTCCCTCTATGCGGCCGGTCGTGACCGCCCGAAGAGGGGTGGCAGGTACAAAAATGCTGTAATTTTTCGGATTACGGCAACAGACCGGCATCATCGTTGTCACCTTTGCGGGCAAAGAAAATGTCTTTTCCACGACAAAAAGATTGGCTGCGTATGCCGCCAATGAGCGGAAGGCAGGCATTGCTGGATAGTATAATACACTGACTGCAATGCAAAAACTATCAGATTTATGGTGGCAAACCATCGTTGCTTTTTCTTTTACCCTGCGTTATATTGTGGCCCTCAAAGGGGGGCTGGCCCGGTTGAGATGCCTGCCTGCTGCAACGACTCACAGGGCATGCCTCACCCGGTTTCACGTGCTTTATGTTAGTGACTGCTTTCAGGCTGCTCAGATCTGGGCAGGCGTGATTGGCAGCTATACCCCTTCTATGCGGCCAATCGTGATCGCCGGAAGAATGGGTGAGATGGGAGCAGTTACCTCTAACTTTCCACTTTCAACGTACTGATGAGCAAACATGTCCCTCTGAACGAGCGTATTATCTTTGCGCTTGACGTTACCTCACATGAAGAAGCAATGAAGCTGGTTGAACAGCTTGACAGCGATATCAGGTTCTTCAAGGTTGGCCTGCAGCTTTTTCTTGCAGGATGGTTTAAAACCATTGACGCTATTATTGCAAGAGGCAACAAAGTCATGGTTGACCTGAAATTCTTTGATATTCCGGAAACAGTCAAGCTGGCCGTTGACCAGTTGAAAAACAGGGGGGTAACCTTTGCCACGGTCCACGGCAATGATCCTATCCTCAGGGCCGCCACCAGCAACAAGAACGACTTAAAGCTTCTGGCTGTAACCGTGTTGACCAGTTTCGATGAATCAGATATGCGATCCATGGGCATGCAGGGTTCCATAACAGATCTTGTTTTGCTGCGTTCCCGTAAGGCTCTTGAAATCGGTTGTGATGGAGTGGTTTCCTCTGCCCTGGAAGCACCTGTTTTACGTGATGAGCTTGGAGACAATTTTCTGATCGTTACCCCGGGAATAAGACCAGGGGCGAATATAGACTCTGGAGACGATGACCAGAAGCGTATCGCCACAGCAAAAAAAGCAATTATAAACGGCGCAGACCACGTGGTTATAGGCCGACCGATCCGTAACAGTAACGATCCGATAGCGCTCATAAAAAGTATCCAGGCAGAGATACAGGAGGGACTTAACCACACTACACTCAAGACATAACACCAGCCCCCATACCTGGTCATCCTCCCGTTAAAAGGGACTCTCTCTTTCTTTTTTTAAAGCTCCCGTCTCCGCTACTTTTGCTTTCTTCCCTCCCCCAGGATATGCCTTGCAAGGTTTACAGCAGCGGGGAATTATGATCTGTAAAAAAGAAGCGTCCGGGAAACAACTCCGCACACAGGATACAGCACATGCTTTAAGCCAAAAAATATATCTCCAGGGGCACGGTTTGGTTAAAAAGGCAACGCACGAGTCTCAATCTGGAAAAACCGCTGGTCGTCACTGATAACGCTGCAGCCAGAAGGATATGATGGAATGCCCTGTGCGTCATGTGAGATTCCTGCCCCTGGGGGGTCCCGAAGACAGCCTGGGTTTGTGAGACGATTGACGATTCCCTTGCAGCAGCTGCCAGTAACCCGATTGGCAGCTATAGTCCCTCTATGCGGCAGGTCGTGCCCGCCAGAAGAGGGGTGAGATGAGAGCAGCTACGAGCAATATATTCAAAAAACTGTCTGACCAGGGAAGGTAACCAGCCGTACTGATATAAGTTGTGATCATGATACCCGCATGTGTCTGGCCTGGCGGCTGCCGATACTTTTGGGTGCTGCTGTCCTGACAATAGTCAGCCCGGGTGTCATTATTTTTTTTATAAGCGGAGGAACAGTTCTTCCGGGTATCCTGTTCAAGTCCGAGGCAATGCTGTCAGCAACCTTGGCAGGGGTATAGTTTTTCATTTCTGTCAGGTAGATAAAAAGCAGCTCTGCCTGCCGTTTAAGGGAAATTTGCCAGGTAGCCCCCGTTTTACTGTACAGCCAACGTGAAAATTGCATGAATCCTGAAAAGGTATCGCTGTTCTTCCAGAGCAGGCGCACGCTCTGCAAAAAATTCCCGCTGTTATAAAATATATCCCAGAAGCGCGAAAAACGCTTTAGTTCCTGCATGGTGGAGAAGTCGATATCATTATTGGCTAATATTTCATAAGGTGGCAGGGGAGAGTAAGTCATTCCATGTGCTTTGTCGTGTCGGTTAATGGTGGTGCCGGATAGTTTCTTCAGTATCCCCAGCTGTATCTCTGCCCTGGTGAGCCTGGCGAGCTGGTTGAGATTGTCGGCAAACTGCTCTTTTTTTTCACCAGGCAGGCCAATAATCAAATCTACATGCAGATGGGCATGGGTCTCTGACTCAAGAAACCTCAGATTTTCTTTAATGTTATCCACATGCAGGTGTCTGTTTATGGCGGCACTGACTGCAGGTTGCAGCGTTTGAATACCTATCTCAAGCTGCAGTGTACCGGGTTGAAACAAGCTGAGCCTTTCTTTTAATGACTGAGGAAAATGATCAGGTACAACTTCAAAATGGACAAGGAAGGGTGGATTTTTTTCCAAAAAAAAATCCACTATCCTGCGGGCTGTCTCTCCCTGTATATTAAAGGTCCGATCAATGAATTTATAATTTCTGGCCCCGCGCTGCCACAATGTTGCCAATGCCTGAAGAAAGAGATCCAGTTCAACGTAACGCACCGTTTTGTTCTGGGAAGACAGACAAAACTCACAGGAAAAAGGACAGCCACGGGATGCTTCAACATATGCTATTTTATTTTGAATATCTTCATCGGAATAGGCGTCATAAGGAAGCCGCAGTTCAGTGAGATCAGCAGGTGGCGAAAAGTGTATTTTACCGGACGGTTGCCTGCCTTTGAGCAGGGCTGAGCACAGGTCATAAAAACCAGCCTCGCCTTCTCCCTGTATAATATAATCGGCAGATGCCGTGTTCATACGAAACGGCTGATGGCTCACTTCCGGACCGCCCAGTATAAGGATGGTCTGCGGCGAGACGGTCTTGAGCAGCCTGATGAGGTGCTCTGTCTCACGTACATTCCATATATATACTCCAATACCAATGATTTGTGGTCTGAGAGCAAGGAGTTGCTCCACAATATCTGTAGAGCGATCAAGTATAGTGTATTCTTTTATAGTCGCCCTGTGCTCTAATTCGTGAAGGTTTGCGTACAGGTAGCGTACACCAAGAGAGGTATGAATGTAGCGGGCGTTGAGGGTGGTGAGAACTATATCAGGCATAATCTTAAGGCACGCTTGCTCACCGAAAAAAAATTGCGGGTAACGGCTCTCAGGCCACCCGTCTTCGGGCGATCACGATGAGCCGCATAGAGGGGAGGGCCCATAGCTGCCAGCAGCCACGCTGCATGTTTCATGAACATTGTGTCTCGATTGCAATCTCGACACAATGTTCATGATAAGTCCGGGCTATGCCCTGTCAGCGCTGCCCTGTCGCATCCTGCCTGTCTTTTTCAGCCCTTATGCAGCCTTGCCCTGGGTCACAGAGCACCACTATACAACGCAGGACAAGGCTGCATAAGAACAAGAAAAATCCGGCGCGCTCTCCTCTTTCAGCGTTGACAGGACACTAGTTGTTTTGCAGTACTACATATTGACTGCCATTGGTTGTCCTGACACGTAGCAGCACCTGCTCTGTATTGCTTGCTCTGTCAAGGATCACATTTAATTCTTGCAGGCTGTGCACCCGTTGACGGTTTACTTCTTCAATAAGGTGGCCGGGCTTCAACCCTGTTCGAGCCGCAGAGCTGGCCGGGTCAACTTCAGTTATCAGAACGCCCTGGTTTTCTTCATAACCAAACTGATCTGCCAGTTCTTTTGTCAAGTCCTGAAGGCTGAGACCGTAATTGCCAAGGGCTGTCCTGCTTCCCGTCATTGCCCTCAGATTTTCGGGCTGTTCACCAATCTTGACTGTAAGTGTTTTCTTGTGACCGTCACGGACTATTTCAAAGGCGATAGTTGAGCCTGGAAGGGTCAAGGCAACTTTGTTGCGCAGGTCAGCCGCACCATCAAGGGCAACATCGTTGATGGCTACGACTACGTCACCTTCCTTCAGTCCTGCTTTATCTGCAGGTGAATCCTTGGTAATTTCGCTTATAAGTACCCCTTTGGTATCCTTGAGGCGAAACGATTTGGCCAGGTCCTTATCCATATCCTGGATTATTACACCCAGCCAGCCGCGGATAACCTTGCCGTTGTCGAGAAGCTGCTGTTTTATGGCCTTGGCCATATTGATGGGAATGGCGAAACCAATGCCCATATAGCCGCCACTACGAGAAAAGATAGCCGTGTTAACACCCACTGCCTCACCATGGATATTGAGCAGGGGCCCTCCTGAGTTACCGGGATTTATTGCCGCATCTGTCTGGATAAAGTTTTCATAATCAGTTATGCCAACCCGGTTTCGCCCCTTGGCACTGACAACGCCGACTGTAACAGTCTGGTTCAACTCAAACGGGCTGCCAATGGCTATGACCCACTCGCCCACTTCCAGAGCGTCAGAATTTCCCAGAGGGAGTACGGGTAAATCATTTCCATCAATCTTGATAACAGCCACATCTGATTGCGGATCTGTGCCAATGACCTTGGCCTCGTACTCACGCTTGTCTGCCAGCCGAACCGTAATTTTTTCTGCATCTTCAACAACATGGTTGTTGGTCAGGATGTACCCGTTTTGGGCAAAAATAAAACCGGAGCCTGCTCCCTGTTGTTTGTACTGACGTGGTTTCTGTCGTTTTCTGTTCCTGAATTGCTCCCCAAAAAAACGTTCGAAAAACGGGTCATTAAAAAAATCAAGCGGAGCCTGCGTTATGCCCCTTCTGGAAACAGACTTTTCCACAGCAACATGTACAACCGCCGGGCTGGCTTTTTTTACAACTGAGGCAAAAGCTTTTGCTGATCGATCCAGCAGGGCTATATCAGCATCGTCCTGGGCTTGAACCTGCTGAGAAAAAATAAGGGTACAACAAAAAAGCATAGCCAGTACCGCCCTGCTTTTTTGCACATAGGTCATTGGATACATTGTGAATACCTCTTTATAAGATAAAACTGGTTTGGTTGGATTACCTGGATGATCACGTCTTGAGCGCGTGACTCATCAACTCGACATTTGCAACAGGCGTCTGGTAATACATCTGATATAATTATACCTGAAAGGCCCTGCGTCAAGGCCCTGTAATCATACAGCCTCTGGTCTCTGGAAAATGGTGCTCATTCAACAAAGGGTTGCCTGCTGCTCAGTGACACCTTTTCTGTCCATAAGCAGCCGTGCCCAAAAGAGCTGTTTGAGGATTGAGGATGATATGTATGGGGATATCTGTGAGGATGTCAGCGAACACGCCCCGGCTGAAGCTGGACATAAAACGCTCTTGCTGGAAAAATGGCAGTATTTTTGGAGGGATACCTCCTCCTATGAAGATTCCTCCTAACGCCATGGTTTTCAGGGCGAGATTTGCCGCTTCATCAGCGAGGATATCAGCAAAGAGATACAAGGTCTGTACAGCTATATGCCCGGTGTCATTTCGGGATAACGCGTCAAGAGCCGCCCGGCCTATAACCGGTGCCGGGTTGTCTGCAGAGTCAAGGGCTGAGGCCAGTTCGTCCGGCGTTTTTATCTGCGTCTGCATAAAAGAAAACAGGTTGGGCAGACCAAGGCCGGAACAGACCTGCTCCATGGAAACATCACTGGTTTTTTCCTGTATGAACCTGAGCAGTTCAATCTGAAGGGGATTTCGTGGAGAAAAGCCGGCATGTCCTCCTTCCGTCGACACCGGCAACAGCTCACCGTCTCTTAAAAGCAAAAAGGCCTCTCCCAGTCCGGTTCCCGGTGCGAGCACTCCTATGGTGCCATCTGGAACAGGTTTTCCCTTGTTGAGCACGTGTACATCAGATGCAGAGAGATGGATTGCACCCATGGCAGTAGCCGCCAGGTCGTTGATAAGTGATACCTGGTTGAAGTTGAAGCACTGTTGTAGTTGTTGAGCGGAAATGCGCCAGTTCAGGTTGGTCATTTCAACCTGATCGCCAAGAACCGGTCCGGCAATGCCGAAGCATGCGGTTGTGGGGTGGACATCGCATTGCCTTAGAAAGGCGGCGATAATGTGGTTAAAACTCCCGCTCTCGCTGTTTTGAAAGATTTGCTGATGCAATGGTACCAGGGGGGCGTCAGAGAAGCCATGTTTTGGAAAGAGCGCAAGAACGGTTTTGGTGCCACCAATATCACCGGCAAGGAGATAAGAAGTGGAGGTCATTGTTACAGCTCTTATTCCCACTCAATGGTCGCAGGAGGTTTGGAAGAGATGTCGTAGACCACTCTGTTTACTCCCCGCACCTCATTGATGATTCTGCCTGATATGCGGCCTAGTATTTCGTAAGGGAGGCGGGACCAGTCAGCTGTCATGGCGTCTTTGGAGTCTACACAGCGAAGAGCAACAACATGTTCATATGTACGGCCATCGCCCATAACCCCAACTGTCTGGACAGGCAGCAATACGGCAAAGGATTGCCAGACGTTACGGTACCATCCTGACGCCTTCATCTCTTCCAGCACAATCAGATCTGCCTGGCGAAGAATATGCAGCCGTTCAGCTGTAACTTCACCCATGATGCGAATTCCCAGTCCCGGACCAGGAAACGGCTGGCGGTAAACAGCCTGCTCAGGAAGGCCAAGCTCAATTCCCAGCTCTCTGACTTCATCTTTGAACAGTTCCCTTAGTGGTTCAATGAGTTCCAGGTGCATACGCTCTGGAAGCCCGCCGACATTATGGTGTGACTTGATAGGTGCTTTTCCGCAGAAAACCACGGACTCAATAACATCTGGATAGAGGGTTCCCTGGGCAAGGAACTTGACCTCACCTGTTTTCTTTGCTTCCTGCTCGAAGATTTCTATAAAACCATAGCCGATTATTTTTCGTTTTTCCTCTGGATCGGTAATGCCGGCCAGCCTGCCGAGAAACATATCTGTCGCCTCAACGTCAACAAGCTGCAAGTCTGTCTTCCGGGTAAAGAAATCAATAATACCTGCCGATTCTCCAGAGCGCATGAGCCCGTTGTTTACGTGAATGCAAGTTAATTGATCGCCTATGGCACGATGAACCAGGGCTGCAACAACAGAGGAGTCAACGCCTCCGGACAGGGCGCAAATTACCTTGCCATCGCCGACCTTGTCACGAATATCAGCAATGGTCGCATCAATAAAGCTGTGCATGGTCCACTCCGGCTTGCAGCCGCAAAGACCAAAAATAAAGTTTTTTAAGATATCATTGCCGATAAGCGTATGAACGACCTCTGGATGGAACTGTACGGCAACAAATGGCTTTGCTTCATGTTGCAGGGCGGCATAAGGAGAATGGTCACTGCTGGCAGTGACCTCAAAACCTGAAGCAAGCTTTTTGATCCTGTCACCGTGGCTCATCCACACCTGATGCCGGGCAGGCAGAGGGAGGATATTTTGAAAAAGATCGCTGGTAGTGGTTATATGTAATTCGGCCTTGCCAAACTCTCTTTTTTCAGCCTGTTCAACGACCCCTCCCAGCTGAGTCATCATCAGCTGCGCCCCGTAGCAGATACCAAGCACCGGGATGCCAAGATCAAAAATTCCCTGATCACTTATCGGTGCGTCTTTGTCATATACGCTGGCCGGCCCCCCGGAAAGAATGATCCCGGAAGGATTCATGGCTTTCAGCGTCTCCATGGGCAACGTGTAAGGATGAATCTCGCTGTATACCTTTTGTTCACGTACACGACGGGCTATGAGCTGGGTGGTCTGTGAACCAAAATCAAGAATGACTATTGTCTTTGAGTGGCTGGTCATAGGTATACTATTCTGTTCGGTAGTTTGGTGCTTCTTTGGTAATAATCACATCGTGAACATGGGACTCGCGCAGACCGGCTGCTGAAATTTGTACAAATGCAGCCTTTTGATGCAGTTCCTCTATGGTGGCAGCACCAGTATAGCCCATACCAGAACGAAGTCCACCCAGGAGCTGGAATATCACCTCAGCAATAGGGCCGCGATATGGAACTTTACCTTCAATACCCTCAGGGACAAGCTTTGAGCTTTCTGCTTCCTGTTGAAAATATCTGTCACTCGACCCGTGCTTCATGGCGCCAATGGAACCCATCCCGCGATACCCTTTGTATTTTCGTCCCTGATACAGAAATGTCTCACCTGGAGTTTCGTCTGTTCCGGCAAAAAGTGAGCCGATCATTACGGTGTGAGCACCTATGCCAATGGCTTTGCAGATATCCCCTGAATATTTTATTCCACCGTCTGCTATGACTGGAATTTCGTGTTTCCTGGCTTCAGCAACACAATCTTTTAAAGCAGTCAGTTGAGGTACACCTACTCCTGCGACGATACGTGTTGTGCAGATGGAACCTGGTCCGACGCCAACCTTTACCCCGTCTGCACCGGCTGTAATGAGTGCTGCCGTTCCTTCTGCAGTGGCGACGTTTCCTGCTATAATCTTAAGTGATGGAAAGCAGGCCTTAACTTCTCTTATTGCTTTGAGTATGCCTTCCGAGTGACCGTGGGCTGAGTCGAGCACAACGATATCTACATTGGCGTTAATGAGCTCCTGCGTTCTTTCGAGCAGGTCTTCACTCACGCCTAAGGCGGCTCCTGCCAGGAGGCGGCCCATGCTATCCTTGGCCGCGTTTGGATATTTTTTTATTTTTTCAATATCCTTAATGGTTATTAACCCCTTTAACTCCCCCTTGTCGCCAACCACCAGTAGTTTTTCGATACGATGCTCGTGCAGCAGGGCCTTGGAATGATCAAGCGAGATTCCAACCGGTGCCGTCACCAGATTTTTACTGGTCATGACATCGTTGACTCTCAGGTCATTGTCAGAAACAAATCGCAGATCCCGGTTGGTGACTATGCCGACGAGCTTCTCACCGTCCAGTACAGGAAGACCAGAAATCTTGTACATCCGCATTATCTTCTGTACATCAGCTACACTCTGATCTCTGGTCACCGTTACCGGATCGACTATCATCCCGGACTCGGATTTTTTTACCTGTTCGACCTCTTTGGCCTGGCTTTTGATGCTCATATTTTTATGGATAATCCCGATACCACCTTCCCTGGCCATGGCTATGGCTGTTTGATGTTCGGTGACACTGTCCATTGCTGCACTGACAAGCGGAGCTTTTAGAGAAATGGATCTTGTCAGCCGGGTCTGCAGGGAGACTTCAGATGGCAGGACATTGGACGCCCCCGGCACCAGAAGGACATCATCGAAAGTAAGTGCCAGGGCGATTTCTTTATTTTCCATACATACTCCTGAAAAGTTCGTCTCTTTATTCCTGAAATGTAGCATGTTGCCAAGGAAAAGCAAGAATGGCCTGCTTAAAAAAATCAGGCGTCCATTACTGTATAGTGCTAATATAGTGGCCCCTGTAAACGAGACAACATGGTGACCAAAGCGCGGGGGCGTGGCTTTATTTTTTACATAATTACAGCACGTTATAGCTGCATTTCTTCGGCTCTGGCACTGCACAGGGGCAGGAGGTTTTAGCTGGTTGAGTCCCTGTTTTTTATTTTTTTTGCTGGTTGAAAAAAAATCAGGCACCTGTTTCATTTTTAGAGACAATTCGCGGAAAAACCTGGGCCAGTGTCCTGTCAACGCGGCCCTGTCGTCTCCTGCCTGTCTTTTTCAGCCCTTAATAGAGCCTTGCCCCGGGTCACACAGCACTGCTATGCAAGGCAGGACAAGGCTGCATAAGAACAGGAAAAATCCGGCGCACTATCCTGAGATCTCAGCGTTGACAGGGCACTAGCATACTATCAGTTTACTGTCCTTCAGCCCTGAAGACTTGATGACCAGATCACTGAGCTCATTGGTGTCATCAGGCTGGAGCGGAAAATGTTTTTCAAGTATATCAGCGACCTTGTCTATCGCGACGCAGATTGCTTCACCCGGTTGCTGCCGGCGAATACCATGTACCAGCTCATCAATTATCTGCTTCCAGGAATCAGGATCTATTTTTTCATTGATTCCCCTGTCTCCAATAATCCAGACCTTCCGTTCAAGAACGGAGATATAGAGAAGGACACCGTTTTGATCCCTGGTCTTATGGAGCTTGCCGGCAAAAAATTCTATAAAGGCTGAGCGTTCCACGTGAAGATCACATTGATCCCTGGCAAGAAAAAATCTTTTGAGTACAGCAATCCGGTTTACAAGGACCTGTGCCAGTGGAATGAGCAGTACCATGTACAAGAGAAAAAGCCACAGGGCATCACCAGGAAGCCAAAAAAAGCGTAGAGTACCATAGGCAAGGGCAATGGCCGGCAAAAGAGCCAGACTGATTGCCGCGCGAAGGGTTGCACCAGGGTATTCATGGCTCCATGAGGTGACCAGGGGTACAATTTCACCTGATGTCCTGGCTTCAGCCCGCCGCACAGAGATTCGAACCTGCTCCTGTTCCTCGTCTGTCAGAAATTGTTGCGCCAAAGTTTTCATTGCTTGTTCACCAGCCTCCTGAAGCTCCACCACCACCAAAACTGCCGCCGCCGCCGCTAAAACCGCCGCCAAGGCCTCCGCCGCCCCCAAACCCCCTGTATCTCATCCCGCCGGAGCTGACTTTATGCATGCCGCTTATGCCAGAAAAGGCTGTTGCCAATACCCCGCCAACGATTCCAAAAACAAGACAAACCAGGAGCGCAGCAACGCCTGAGAGCAAAGGGGTTATCAGCCAGAGAAATGCTCCCGTAACCCCGCCAGCTATCCCGCCGGCCACCTTTTTTTTATGAAATACCCTGCTGATCAAAAGAAGAGCAAAAACCGTGAGGACAAGCATTGCTCCAGGGTCCTGTCTTTGCTTGCGGGCAGGTAAATTTTTGGCAGTATACTCTCCTTTTACCGTTTTAACCATGGCGTCCACGCCATTGAGGATTCCCTGGTTATACTGACCTTGTCGAAACTCCGGGACAATAATGTTGTCAATTATTCTTCCGGATATCAAGTCGGTCAACCTGCCTTCCAGACCATATCCTACCTCTATACGGACTTTTCTGTCATTGACCACCACAAGCAGCAAGGCACCATTGTCCCTTTCTTTTTGTCCGATTTTCCAGGTCTCGGCAACTTTAAGGGAATACTGCTCCAGGCTTTCTCCCTGCAGAGAATCAATGGTCAGCACGACTATCTGGGTCGAGTCCTGGGTTTCCAGCTGTTGCAACTGCTGATTGAGGGCGTTGACGCTCCCCGCAGAGAGGATATTTGCGCTGTCAACCACACGACCGCGAAGAAAGGGTACCTGAGGCGCAGAGACAGGCTGCCCTTGAGCAGGCAGCAAAAACAGGATGAAGACAACAGCTAAACTGTGGAGATATTGTCCGCGTATTTTCATATTACTTAAACTGTACCTTGGGTGCTTCTTTTGCCTGGGCATCAGCTTTGAAATATTCCTTTCGCTCAAGATGAAGAATCATTGAATTGGTCAGACTCTGAGGAAAACGTCGTATGGCACTGTTAAAAGTTTCAACTGCCGCATTATAACGCTGCCTGGAAACAGTAATTCTATTTTCTGTCCCTTCGAGTTGATGTTGTAGATCTAGAAAATTCTGGTTTGCCTTGAGATCCGGATACCTCTCCACCACCACCATAAGCCGGGATAAGGCAGAAGACAAACCGCCCTGTGCCTGCTGAAACTGCTCCATCATCGTCTGATTTGATAAATCTTCACTTTTCACCTTTACGGAGGTGGCCTGGGCCCTGGCCTTTACTACCGCCGCCAATGTTTCCTGCTCGTGTCTGGCATACCCTTTCACGACTTCAACCAGATTGGGTATGAGATCAGCGCGCCGTTGAAGGCTGGCTTCGATATCTGACCAGGCCCTGAAGACAGCCTCTTCCTTCATTTGCAGACTATTGTAGCCGCACCCTGCAAGGGCCAGGACAAAAAGCAGGTAAACAAAAAACGTATAATAAGAAAAACCTCTGTTCATGATGGCTCCATAAAAAACTATCGAATCTGAAACAAGTTACCGTCGTCTATCTTTCAGGTTCAACCCGATTTCTTTTCCAGTTCTCGCCGCTACCCATATTTTTTTATGGCGGTTATATCGATTGTGTATAAGGTTTCAGCAAGGAGTTGGCCTTGCACGGGTAATATACCTGTAACTGCTTCCAGGCCGACCCTCTTCGGGCGGTCACGACCTGCCGCAGAGAAGAACTATAGCTGCCAGTCGCGCTTGCCCTGATCTGGGCAGCCTGAAAGCAGTTACAGGCTGGTGTGGATAGTAACATATACCCTACCTTAAATTCAGGAGAAAAAACAATGCATGTCATACTTGATTTATGCGTCGTCCCGCTTGGAGTAGGTGTCTCCGTTTCACAATATGTGGTGGCCTGCCACAAGGAACTGGAAAAAACCGGGCTGAAAAGTAAACTCCATGCTTACGGCACCAATATCGAGGGTGAATGGGATGAAGTAATGGCTGCAGTGAAAAAATGCCATGAAAAAATCCACACCATGGGGGCGCCGCGTATAACCACCACCATCAAGCTCGGTACGCGGACTGACCGTGACCAGACCATGGACGACAAGGTGCAAAGTGTCTTGGGACAACTGGAATAAGTGACAGGAAAAACAGGGCAACAGATGGCATTTCCTCTCCTGACCGGCCTGTTTTTCCTTTCAGGCATCCAGGCTGCCGCTGTGTCACTGATCACGGATACCGCATCTTAACGAAAAAATACAGCCCCCCCCCGTGATCAGTGACAAGGTTTGGTCTGCCCCGGCTATTTCTGTCTTTTTTCCCAGTCTGCCAGGAATTGTTCCATACCAATGTCTGTCAGTGGATGTTTTGCCAGTTGAGCGATGACCTTGTATGGAATGGTGGCAATATCAGCCCCTATCATTGCAGCTTCAACCACATGCATGGGAGAGCGTACAGAGGCGACAATGACCTCGGTGTTATAATTATAATTTTCATACATGGTCATTATTTCACTGACCAGCTCCATCCCGTTACTTGAAATGTCATCAAGCCGCCCGACAAAGGGGCTGACATAGGTTGCACCTGCCTTTGCTGCCAGGAGTGCCTGGGCTGAGGAAAAAATCAGGGTAACGTTGGTCCTGATATCCTCCGCAGCCAACCGCTTAACCGCCTTCAACCCTTCTTCGATCATTGGTATCTTGATGACAATATTGTCAGCAACCTTCACCAGGTCTCTGGCCTCGGCAACCATCCCTTCCGCCTCCAGACTTACGACTTCGGCACTGACCGGACCATCAACTATTGCACAGATCTCCTTGAGGATATCAAGAAACGGACGCGGCTCTTTGGCAACCAGCGACGGGTTCGTGGTTACGCCGTCGACCATGCCGAGTTCCAAGCCTTTTTTGATTTCGTCTATATTGGCGGTATCTATAAAAAATTTCATTTTTCTCCCTTTTCCTCCAGAATAGTAAACAGTATGTGTATACAGGCAATGTACCTGCTCACCTCTCACCCCTCTTTGAACGATCACGACCCGCTGCATAGAGGGGCTATAGCTGCCAATCGTGCTTGTCCAAAGATGGGCAGCCCGAGAGCAGTTACACGTTTGAGGTATGTACAATTAGAGCGTTACCCACCCAGTGAGCAGGTACAATTAATGTACTGCTTTTGCAAATCACTGCAAAATAAAAAAGACAGCTGAGCAGCTGCACAGCTTAATCAAAAATTCCCTTAAGGGTAAAATAAAAAAACATGGCCATTATGCCGCCGGCAGGCAAGGTTACAAGCCAGGAAACCACTATATTCAGAATCACCCGCAGATCCAGAGCCCCCACTCCGCGGGCAAGCCCGACACCAAGGACGGAACCAACGAGGATATGGGTTGTGGACACCGGCAATCCTGTACGCGAAGCAACAACAACTGTAATCGCCGCCGCAAGCTCTGCGCAGAAACCTCGGGAAGGGGTCAGCTCTGTTATCTTTTTGCCCACAGTAAGCATCACTCTGTAGCCAAGAGTAATCAAACCTAGAACAATCCCGCCTCCCCCCAGAAGCAGGATCCAGACCGGCAGTTCTGAATTCTGCATAACCTCTCCATTGGAACCAATGATGCTCACCACTGCCGCCAGAGGACCGACGCCATTGGCCACGTCATTCGACCCATGGGCAAAAGCCATGGAACAGGCCGTGAAAAGCATCATTGGGGTAAAGACTTTTTCCACTGATGCAAAGTGAAAATCTCGGCTGAGCTGTTCATCTTCCTTGATCTTTCGGATAAAAAAAAGGCTTAAGGCTGCGGTAAATGAACCAACAAGGACGGCAACGCCAAAACTTTGCGGTCCTGAAAGAGTAATATTGAGATGCCTGAGTCCCTTGAACAAGGTAACCAGGGAAATGGTGAAGCCAACCAGGAAAATATACACCGGCGCCCATCTCTTGGCGTTCTGCAGTGGATTTTCGGTATCAAAGATACATTTTCTTGTCGATATAACCAGGAAATAGGCAATGATTCCACCTAAGGCTGGAGACAGCAGCCAGCTTGCCACTACTGAACCAACCTTTCCCCATTTAACTGAATCAGGGCCAATTCCAACCAAGGCAAAGCCGATGAGTGCACCGACAATGGAATGGGTAGTTGATACCGGCCATCCCTTTACCGAGGCAATCATCAACCAGAAGGCAGCGGCCAGAAGGGCAGCCAGCATGCCATAAACTAATATCTCAGGGTTATTCATGATTTTTTCCGGATCAATGATTCCCTTTCGAATAGTCCTGGTAACATGTCCACCGGCAATCACCGCACCTAAAAATTCAAAAATGATCGCAATACAAATGGCCTGCTTGACTGTAACAGCCCCCGCACCAACTGATGTTCCCATGGCATTGGCCAGGTCGTTGGCCCCAATACCCCAGGTCATGAACAAGCCAAAGATCACCGCCAGCGTAATCATGATGCTGCCATGCGTTGCAAGAATTTCCATGTTCCCCTCTTATTTTGACAAAAACAACAGAATTCGATCCGCGATATTCTCTGATTGGTTGGACAGGTCACCCACCAGCTCAATAATCTTGTACCAGTACATGGCAGAAACCGGATCAAGCTCAGGTTCGGCGGAGAACAGCACCCTTCGCGTACGATGCAGGATGTGATCAATATTCCGTTCACTTTTCCTGACCCCGGCAATCATGGCTGTAACCTTTTTCAACTCCCGGCCGCCAAATCCTGTTTCAAGCAGTTCATCCAGCTCTTCTATCATCTCAAGAGTGCTGGAGGTGATCTCCATGGTTCCCTCAAGTAATGCATCAAGGTGCGATTTGATAGCATCAGGGACGACCATATCACGAAAGGTTATGATCTGGGCAATACGTTCAACGGTATCAGATAAGGCATCCTGGTCCCGGATCAGTTCCAAAAGGTCTCTTCTGTCTACCGGCATCAGCAGCGAAGTAGGCAGATTTAACCGAAATGTTGACTTGATTTTATCTGCTTCGGTTTCAAGGGTGCTTATCTCGTCGGCAAGCCTGGCTACTTCCTTGTCATCTCCGGCATACAGGGCATCAAAGAGGGCCGGGACCTGGCATACGCAGGAAAAAGCAACACGCATATGTTCCTGCAGAGGTTTAAACGGAGAACGCCTGAACAGGCCGGAAAATGGAGTGGTAGATTTAATGGGCATACTCTTTATTCTCCCTGCTGGTGGTTTTGTCAGAAACGATGCTCTGCAACCTGACAAAAAACTCGCATTACTAACGAATGCGGATCACTTGTCAATAGTTTTTTTCTACCCCTGAAAAAGGAGAAGGGCAATGCAGAGAAAGAAAATGATACCTGATCACGGCATTTAATTTATACAAGCACAATACTTTTTAGTACCTTACTCCTCAATTCCTGTCATAAAAAACAAGAAATTATTTGAGGTGTAAGGTCTCTTGGGTTGCGGGTTTTCCGCTTTCGTCTTGTACAAGGGGAAACCGTGCTTGCGCGGGGCAGGGATACCTGTTACCGGTTACAGACAGGAGCCCTGTGCCTACAGATTGTTGATAAGCCTGGTGAGAGGTTCAGCCTGATAACTCAAAGGGATAAAATCTCCCCTGATATACTGCAGAATGGTCGGGCCGCTTTGATGAGCACTGTAGATAACGTGATGATTTTTTATTCCATTCACGTTTTTCCACACACTGCCGAAGGGGTCCATGGGAGTATGACCAACAATAAAAGGGGTCCCCTGCGGCACTCCCAGAGTTTTACGGAACCTGCTGATATCTTTCTTCACATAGCCGCCGAGATAATTTGGTCTTAACAGCCTGTTGCGGGTCACTTCCCGGATAAGGGCAGGATTCTCATGTATGTTTACGATATCATCATACTCCACCTTGCTGCGGGGGGGGGCGGCATGACAGGCTATAAAAAGATTGGAAGAGACAACAAAGGGTATTCTCTTGAAATATCGGTTCAGGTTATCAACATATGTACTGCCGCGCAGCTCATACAGCTCCTTTTTCAGCAAAATTCCCTGAGGGACACCATTTTTACTGATACCCTGGGAAAAAGAATCATGATTGCCTCCTATATAGTGAAAATTATCAGGAAACTTTAGCTTGAGCGTAAAAAGAAGATCAAGCATGAGGATTGAGTTTTCCATCTTTTCCATCTCTTCGGGCTGTTCAGAATGGAGGGCGTCTCCCAGAAGAACCATGGTAACTACCTTGTTTTCCAGATAATGCAGCATATAGTTTTCGCTGAGAATCTTAAGCAGATTATCCACCTGCGCATGAAGATCGCCCACGATGACAGGGATAGTCTTGTCATCAAGTCGAACAATCCCCCCGCTCAGGCCTGATCTTGCCGGTTCCCGTGAGGGCTCATGCTCAAGACAACGAATGGTATCTTGGAGTAACTGCATGGCCTTTTCGGATGTCTTTGGCTGAATCGGGCCAGCAAAGAGCTGCTTAATCAGATAAAAAATATTCTGGCGCTCAAGCCGTAACCTGCCTCGATAATCAAGGACATCAGACCGAACCAGCCGCACAGGCCGCTCGGCTGTCAGCGGCGTAAAGGTCAGATCACCGCGCTGGTTGGAAATGGCGACATGACGAGCTTCAACTGTTTTGTCGAATTGAAAGATGCGATGGTAGACGTTGTTTGACCTGCCAATGATGACAGTTTCACCGTCCTGAATACGAACAAACCCTGATGGCTGCCTGCTGTTGCTGATATAAGGCAGTGACAACTGCCAGTTTTTACAGATTGCCCGCCTTTTTACACCTAAGGGAATCTCGGGAGAAAAACAGATCCGCTGATTGCCTATGAGCATTTCAAATGTTTTACCATCATGGGCAACTCTGCTCACGCTCCTTATCTCTTTTTCTTCGCCAGTAATGGTAAACCAGTCGCCACGGCGAAATCCAAGCAGCTGTTTCCAGCCCTCAAAGCTTTTCAAGCTGGGTCGGCCCGGCTGGGTGTTGATAGACCACCTGGGCACAGAGGCCACCCCTTTTTCAGCAATATAATAAGGAGGCCCGTCGATGGAACGGCGAATGGAAATGTTCATTCCAGCCCTGTGCAGGTACAGGGCAACCTCCTGATATGCCTGCAGCTGTCTGCGGACGATGTCCAGAGTAACGCCGATGTCCACAGGAAAATACCCGTCATCCTGCCTGTTTTTTCTCCGTTTAAGGATTATTTCAGCATCCGGGAGTTGAAATTCAAAAATATATCTGTTGACCCAATTTGTTTGAATAATCGAATTATTAGAGGGGGGGAGCTGTATACGGCAAGGTTCCAGGACAGGAACAGGTTCGCACTCCAGCCATTCCTTGTCAAAAACGGTCAGTGCTTCAGCATGTCCTTTGAACGGCATACCAAGATGTACTTCTCGCGGACGGTAAATAAGAGAGCGGTTTTTCCACCAGTTTCTGCGGGTAAGATCAATATACCCCTCGTTGGGCCAGCCGCCAATTTTGTTAATATAGTATGATTTGCCGGAACCAGGCGGTCCGGTCACAACAAGTTGAAGGTATTCAAGGCCTGATGGCAAGAGAACGCCTCTGATATCTTGAACATCTTCTATGGGTACAAGTAATTTTTTGAGCAGATCTTTCGTCACAACAGGTCTATACGCTTATCGTATGGCCAGCTGCCTGATATGTATCCGGCCAAAATGCAACCGGCTCAAGCCGCTGCGATAAGCACGATAACAGGCCATGACCTTGGCTACATAGGCCTTGGTTTCAGGAATTCGAGGGATAGTCCCATGTGGTTTTACCCTCGCAGGGCCGGCATTATAAGCGGCAAGACTGAGCTCAACATTGCCATGATATGAGTTGAGCAGCTGTCTGAAATAGCGGGTGCCGCCATGGATATTCTGCTCAACATCAAAAGGATTGGTGACGCGGAGATCCCTTGCCGTTCCCGGCATGAGCTGCATTAAGCCCTGGGCCCCATCGGGAGAGACAGCGTAGGGATTGAAATTGGATTCGGCCTTGATGATAGCCTTGATAAGAAAGGGGTCAATCTTGTGAACCGAAGCAGCCCGGTCAATATGCTCATATAACTGACTAGAGGTAACAGGTCGTTGTTTGCTGGCACTTATGACTCTTTGCCTATGTGCAGCTCTGCCTGCCTCGACCGGCTGCACCTTTATTTTCTTATATTTACTGACATCCTGTACCCTGGAGCGCCCATCTATGGTTATATTGGTACAATGAACCACCCCGTCATCATCCTGATAACTGAACATGGCTGCACCAGCACCTGCCGGGTAACAAAAGAAAATCAACAAAAAAAATACAATCAGTTTTCTCATTCTCACCTTGGCTGTACTAATTTTACGTCCCATATACCAGCAAAAAACGTAACCGGTCACCTGATGAGTAACCAATCACGGGGTCTGTACCTCATTGTTATTCTCTGCTTCTGACGTGTAACTGGTCAGGGGCGCAGCAGAATTGGGCAAGCACTCTTTTTCGGTATACAAGAGTGTGCGGGAACGAGTGCTCGTACAATGATGAAGATCCCGTGAGCAGTTACCACTACTCTTTCTTTTCATCACCCGTAAAGGCATCGCAGCATTTCTCACTGCAAAAGTAGTACGTTTTGCCATCCTTTCGCAGACGCACCGCCTGCTTCCCGGGCAGCAGGGTATGGCAGACCGGGTCCTCTACCAAAACATCTTCTACGCCTGTCTCTTGCTGTTTTTTTTGGGCATCCCGCTTAACTTGATCCAGCAGCATACTTCGCAACAGCCGGTAGCCGATATACACTAGTCCAGCAAGGATAAAAAGACGGAGCGGTGTCATGCTGCCGGCACTCCTCTTGGTAATAATTGTTTCTGAGTATGCATATGCTTCATTGTATATCCTCAAAAATAAAAATGTCTAATTAAAAGACACGTTGACCTGGAATGGTAGAGAAAAAGCAGGCCCTGAAAACAGGGGAGCGATCTGTACTCATTGACAAATATGGCAAGGCACAATACAATTTTTAAAATAAAAGCGTAACTGCTCACAGCTCTCCCCTCTTTAAACGATCACGACCCGCCGCCTAGAGGGGCTATAGCTGCCAATCGTGCTTGTCCAAGCATCAGGAACAACGTGCACAGGGGAGATTTCCATGGATCAAAAACTGGCCGCAGCATTACAACGGTTTCAAAGGCAGGGGCAGGTAACGGTTATGACGGGGGCCGGCATATCAGCTGAAAGCGGGATTCCAACCTTTAGAGGCCCGGAAGGATACTGGACCTTTGGTGCCAGGGAGTATCACCCTCAAGAAATGGCGACCTTTGCCATGTTTTCGCGCCACCCTGAAGAAGTATGGCGCTGGTATCTTTACCGCATGGGGGTGTGCAGAAACGCGGAGCCTAATCAAGGCCATTTTACCCTGGCAGCAATGGAAAAAAAGCTGGGAGACCGCTTCTCACTTATTACCCAGAATGTCGACGGCCTTCATCTCAGGGCAGGAAACAGCCTGGAAAAAACCATGCAGATTCATGGCAATGTCGATTACATGCGCTGCGCCCAGGAATGCACCCCTGAAGTTTACCCGATTCCTGAAGAGGTCAGGGGCAAGGGTAAGGACGATCATTTTACGGACAATGATCGTCAATATCTGCGCTGTCCTCTCTGTGGAAGTATGAGCAGACCGCATATTCTGCTGTTTGATGAGTCATATAACGAACATCACTATCATTTTTACAGTGCTCTTCAGGCTGCTCAAAAAACAGAACTTCTTCTTATTGTTGGTACATCAGGAGCAACGAACCTGCCCAATCAGGTAGCCATGTCCGTATATCAGCAGGGAGGTGTGATTATTGATATCAATATCGAGGAAAATACCTTCTCTCAGATGGCCCTGCAAAGCGGCAGAGGTTTTTTTGTGCAACAACCAAGCGGGGAGGCCCTGCCCGAGATTTTTTCACATTTATCCCTTCATTGACTTCCTCAATGATGCAGCCGGTCAGGGGAGCTGTACCTCTGCGTTATTCTCTGGTTCTGAGGTGTAACTGGTCACGGGGTAACAGAACCGGGCAGGCACAGCTCCCTGCGTAATTGCCTGCAGATCTCCTCAAGATGGAAGGCCTGGGAGCCGTTACTATTGCAGCTCTTTTTGACAGTGTTTGCAGAACAAGGCTCTGGATTTGACAAGCTCAGCACAATAAGGACATTCCTTGACATAATTGTTTTTCAGCAGGGCTGATAACTCTATGTTGAGCAGCTGCTCAAGTTCCGTATTACGAAACACCATGTTGCGGAGCGGCTCCACACAGGAGAGATCGTTGAGAGGAACAAGGCATTTAACAGCCTTTTTGCGGCTGTTTATATTTGCGTTTTCATCAAGCAAGAGGGTGAGCACACATTCCAGATTGCGCTGCTCGATGCAGGTATCAAGTTCACCGGTAGCCTTCATCTCTTTCTGATGGCGTTCACTCTGCCTTTTCATGGCCTCTATGTCAACTTCACTTCCGGTAAAGGCGTTTCTGCCGGCCACCATCATACTGTACGTTTCATTGGAATTTGGGATTTCCATATACCTGTATGATCCGACATGCCCATACTGGTTTTCTATATGTTTCCATCCGTTGACAAAGAGCGGGCAGTCATCATTCAGACAAATAAACAAGTATTCAGATCCCCAGCCCAAACCATCGCCTACATGAACAGGAGGTGCATGGCAAAGCCTCAGTTCTTTTTGACAATGAGGGCAGGTATGCTTTTCTTCCAGATATTTAAGGGCTGTTGACAGCATTCTTGATTACTCCATAATACGGCAGGATCAGGTAAAACAAACCAAATCAGCAGCTATTCACAAGGCCTGTAACTGCTTCCAGGGTGCCCAGACTCGGGTAAGCACGGCTGGACACCGTACCCAGGTTATTTCCAGGCACTCAGGATGACAAGGTAATCACAAACTGGCATAAATCAATATGCCGAATAATCCGGCATCTCTCATCGTAACTCCTCACTGGCTATGTAAAACCAGAGAGTTACACACCCAGTGAGGAGTTACGTTTTTTTATGACAGGACACGAGAATCAGTTATGTCTGTCTTGCCAGCTTTATTTTTCTCCGCAGCAGTCATGGTAACTGGATGATGCAGGGGAAGTCGAACCTGAGCATGCTTTTTTTCTCCTCCATTGTCCAACCCATGGCCAGACAATCAGCACCAGCAATACCAGCGCCGAAATCACATACAACACTCCGTGGGAATCATAATATTCATCCCGCACCCAGCCGGAAATACTCAGTCCCATGGTGAAATAAAACCAGTTCACAACCAGGCCAAAAATAAGGGAACAGACAATTATTGATCCCGCATAGATAAAGGCTGTCTTTCTGCCAAGCAGTCTGGCAACCACTGTCAGTGCTGCCATATTGGTGGCAGGCCCCGCCAGGAGAAACACCAGCACCGCACCTGGAGAGAGTCCCTTAAGCGCAAGAGCTGCCGCGATTGGTGTTGATGCGGTCGCGCAGACATAAAGCGGCGTGGCAAGGGCAAGCATCACCAGCATGGAAAAAATTCCTCCTCCAAGATAAGAGTGAATCATCTCCGGAGAAATAAAGACAGTAATCAATGCAGCCAGAAGAATCCCGAAAAGAAGCCATGGGCCAATCTCTCTGAGCAGGGCGCCAAAGGAAAAAGACATTCCCTGATACAGCTTGTCCCAGCATACCCGCAGAGGCGTTTTCGCAGAGCTGCTGCAAAAGAGGTCGCCGCAGTCGCAATCTAGGTTATGTGGTGCTGATCCTGCCGGGGCCATGGGCAATATTGTCCCTGGGCCAGGAGACGCCTGTTTTTTTGCCGGCTTACTATCACGGTCAAACATATTGACCAGCAAGCCGGTAGTGGTTGCCGTCACAAATGCCGCTATCGGTCTGGTGATGGTCATAACAGGGTCGAGCAGGGCATAGGTAATGGCGATGGAATCCACTCCCGTTTCCGGAGTGGAAATCATAAACGAGGCAACCGATCCCTTACTGGCTTTCTGGTGCCGCAGACCTGCGGCTGCAGGGATTACCCCGCAGCTGCACAAGGGGATGGGAATGCCGAAGAACGCGGCCTTGAGAACTCCTGTTTTTTTTCTTCCTCCCAGGTGTTTTTCTATAAAGTCTCCAGGAATGAACCCTTTCAAGAGACCAGCAACAAAAAAACCAAACAGAATAAAGGGTGAGGATGCCAGCAGTATATCCCAGGATGCCGCGACAATTTCCAGAAAGGTATTACCAATAGTACTCATAATTATTTATCCGAAAACCTGTTCAAAAAAAAGATGTTAATTTCCAGAAGTTACGGTCTCATGCCTTGTTATGGCTGAAGGCTGTCTGGTCCAGCCATGCTGGTTAGTTACAATCCCCCTGAATATGCTCAAGACCATCATGCAGCAGCTTTCGCACATGATTGTCATCCAGAGAATAATAGACATGTTTGCCCTGCTTTCTTCCCTTAACGACCCGGGCTGCCCGAAGCACCCTGAGTTGATGCGATATGGCAGGTTGATTCATCTCCAGGATGCCTGCCAGCTCACAGACACATAACTCCCGGACGTATAAGGCAGAGAGAATCTTGACACGAGTCGAGTCTCCTAAAACCTTAAAGAAACCGGCCAGCTGCTCAAGTTCTTCGTCCAGGGGCAATTGATCTTGAATGTCGTCGCAGTACATGGATAACGTAATGTCAAAGCAGCTGGTCAAGGCTGCTTCATCTTTGTATGAGTAGACTTTTGCGCATACTCTTCTTAAGGGTGTTGAAAAGATCAGCGTAACTCTTTGTAGTTCTGCGCAAGCTCGATGAAAAGGTTTGCTTGGCAAAACAACACAGTTTCAAGGAGATAGATTGATTGTTGCCACACCCTTTTCTTGTATGGGAGCTGGAAATATACCCTAAAGCAAGGTGCAAATTTCCAGAGACCTATCCTTTTTCAGCTCCATCGCCCAGGATTGTGCCTGCTCACCCTTGCAGCATCTGTGACCAGGTATGCGTCAGAATGAGCGTCCCATGATCGGTTACCTTGCAAAGGCTCACAGTAAAAAAAACAATTAATCATATGAATATATATTCATATAATCTCCCTTCTGTCAACATTTTTTTGTCTGTCCAGGAAGAATTCCAGGGACATCTTGCTTATTTATTGAGTTCCGGAAACACCTTCCTTGTTTATTGCCGGGAATTCAGGAGATACCTTATCTATTTTTTTCGATCCCGTGATCATACAAATGCTTTATCTTCTGTTAATAAATAGGTAAGATGTCCCTGGAGCTTCCCCGGTTCACAATGTATACGTAGTTCCCGCAATACTTTTTACGTAATTACCCGTATTGACTTGATCCTT
>PDWJ01002269.1_pt1 | contig 40078 bp, 44 predicted proteins | sample 1430881 | NCBI WGS metagenome assembly PDWJ01 (sample SAMN01162460, study PRJNA174530) | Oral metagenome, whole genome shotgun sequencing project. | biome: Marine environment; feature: Marine mammal; material: Swab sample of the gingival sulcus; isolation source: swab sample of gingival sulcus...
GTTAGCGAAGACAGCTATATCGCTTTCGATCGGGAAGTGCGGCGGCAGGTTCTGGCCGCGCGCGCCCCGGAATTCGATTTGCTGCAATAGAGGTTTGCCTGGGAGTGAAAGCGGGATTACAGGTTGCAATCCATATGAACCAACTGCGGGGGCGCGGAGGAATTCTATTATGTGCATGTTTATTGCCAGGCGCCCTGTTTTTGCGTTTGTTTCCGCGATCGTGCTGGCAAGTGTCTGGCTTGTGTCCCTTGTGTCACCTGTCTCCGCCCAGACCGGGAGCTTCGATCCGACGATCTGTCCCGGTGACCATCAGGGCAAGCTGCTGGTCCGGCTGGAGTCGGGGCTGGCTTTCCGAATTCAGCCGCATGGTTTCCTGCTCGGGCGGATCGCACCGGAGCCGGCCGGACCAGGCCTGCCGCCCTGGGGCTGCCCGGGAAATCCGGTGGTCACCAGCCATTTTTCCCTTGCATACCGCTATGAGGCGCTGCTCGAAAACAAGCGCAACCCGCAGACTCCGGAAGGCCTTGGCCGCCCGTCACTGTTGCGAATCATCGCCGGCGACGGTCCGGTTCATATGCAAGAAAGCAACTTGGTGCTGTTCCATTACTCCAAAGACCAGTTCAATTCCTGTGAGATCACGAACGAAGGGCTGGAGATCTGCCGGTCTTGCAAGGTCGTGGACGGGCGTTGCCTCCGGGCGGGTTCGACCGAGCCCGGACCCAATCGCCCCACCGCCATGTATGGCCGGGCTCTGCCCGGGGTTTACGAGGAGCACAATGGTCTGCCGTTCATTATCCATTGCTATACGGATGACAGGCCCGATGTCCCGTATCCGACCAACAAGTGGTGTGAAGTTCGTTACAAGTTGATGGACGGGCTCAGTGTGTCCTACCGGATCACCGACCGCAAGGTCAGCGAAGACAGCTATATCGCTTTCGATCAGGAAGTGCGGCGGCAGATCCTTGCGGCCCGTGCCCCGGAGTTTGATTTGCTGCAATAAAGGTTTGCCTGGGAGAAGACAGAATGGTGGCGGGGGTGGCGAACCCCCCTTGCCGCGCGGGAGGCAAACCCCTCAGCCCCGCCCCTCCAGCGCCTTGCCGAGCCGTGGCAGGCGGGCCTTCTTCATCAGCTTGCGCAGCGGCCAGGGCTTGTCCGAGAGCCGTTCGGCTTCGGCTTGCACCCCGGTGGCCACGGCCGCGACCGTGGCGGGATCGTCCTGCCAGAGCCCCCGCAGAAACAGATCCGGCCCCGCGCGGCGGATGCCCTCCGCCGCCAGTATGCGGCGCGGAAAATCCTTTTCGTTGAGCGTGACCAGCAGTTCGGCTTCTCCCGCGATCGCCGCCGCCAACACATGAACGTCGCCCGCATCCGGCAACCAGAGCCGCGCTTCGTCGGCGGCCCGAGGCTGCACCGAAGCGCCCGGAAACCGCGCCTCGGCGGCGGCGATCTCGCCCCGCGCCAGCACCTCCTGCCCCGGCCCCAGCTTCGCCGCGGCGCGGGCCCATTCCTCCAGAATGCGCGGCGACCACAGCGGCCGGTAAAGCCCCGCCGCCGCCACGCCCAGCAGCATCTCGCGCATCACCGTCGGATAGAGCACACAGGCGTCGAGCAGCACCTTCATCGGGTGAGCCGATAGAACAGCGCCTTGAGATAGCCGCTTTCGGGCAGGCTCGGATGTTGCGGATGGTCGGGCCCGGCGAAACCGGTGTGGATCAACTGCCCCCCACGGCCGCCGCGGCCGATGCCGCGCGTGCAGGCGGCGCGGAAGCGGTGCAGATCGGCCGCATGGGAGCAGGAGCAGAGCACCAGATAGCCGCCCTCGGCCACCAGCGGCGCGGCGAGACGGGCGAGCTTTTCATAGGCCCTGAGCCCCGCCTCCAGCGCCGGTTTCGAGGGGGCAAAGGCCGGCGGGTCGCAGATCACCACGTCAAACCGCGCGCCCTCGCGGCCGAGCGCGTCCAGCACCTCGAAAGCATCGCCCTGCCGGGTGTCGAACCGCCCTTCCATGCCGCTTGCCACCGCCCCCGCGCGGGCGAGCTCCAGCGCCGGGGCAGAGGCGTCAACCGCCAGCGCCCGCGCCGCCCCGCCTGCCAGCGCCGCCAGCGCAAAGCCGCCCACATGGGAGAAGACATCGAGCACGGTGGCGCCTTTCGCCAGCCGCGCGGCGAAGCCATGGTTCGGGCGCTGGTCGAAGAACAGCCCGGTCTTCTGGCCGGTTTCCAGATCGGCCATGCAAGCCGCGCCGTTCATCGGCACCTCGACCCGGCCGGGGTTACCCCCGCGCAGCACCGCGCTCACATCGTCGAGCCCTTCGAGCCCGCGCGCCCGGCCGGCGGCGTTTTTCAGCACGTTGGAAACCCCGGTGACCGCCACCAGCGCATCGGCGAATTCCTCCGCCAAGGCCTCCGCCCAGGCGGCATTGGGCTGGATCACGCAGGTGTCGGCGAAACGGTCGACGATCACCCCGGGAAGCCCGTCGGCCTCGGCATGGACCAGCCGGTAGAACGGCGCTTCATAGAGCCGCGCGCGATGCGCCAGCGCCCGTTCGAGCTTCGCGGCGAGCCAGTCGCGGGTGATCTCCGCCTCGGGGTCGCGGTCGAGCATCCGCGCAAAGATCCGGCTCTGCGGGTTGACCGCCACCGTCCCGAGCGGGCGGTGGGCATTGTCTTCAAGCCGCGCGATCGTGCCCGGGGCCAGCGCTTTGGTGCGCCGGTCGGTGACGATCTCGTTGTCATAGACCCAGGGGAACCCGTGACGAATGGCGCGGGCATTGGCCTTGGGACGCAGACAGAGGGTGGGGCGCGGTGTGGGGCTGTCGGTGCTCATGCCCCCGGGTTACAGGAGCCGGTGGCAGCGCGAAACCCCTCAGATCCGGGGCGTGCCGGGCGCGTTTTTGCAGGCATTTCCGGGCACAACCGCGGCTTCGGGAAGACTGCGGGTCAGCCGCAGCGCGTCATCCCGGCCGGACTGCGGGGCGCGGGTGGTTTCGGGGCCGGCTTGAGGGCCGGTCTGGGGTCTGATTCGGGGTCTGATTTGGGGTCTGGCCGCTGATCCGGCCCGAATCCCCGCGTGGGTTTCGGCCGAAACCCACGCCGGGGCCTCGCGCCGGCTTTCCGCAAGACGCTCGACCGCCGCGGTCAGCCCCATTGCCACAAATGCCAGGCCAACCAGCCCGCTGCGTATTGAAATCATGCTCTTGCCTCCGACGGTTCATTGCCCGATTCCGGGTCATTTCCGTTCTTCCGGCATGGATTGCGCCAGATTGCGGCGGCGGTGAAGGGGGAATTGAGGCTTCCGGTTCACCCTGCGGGATTGTTACGCGAATGCCACAGCCGCGGCCATGCCCTGCGACACTGCGGCGCCGTCTTGCGCGCGCAGGAGTGGTGTTGGCGCCAAAGGGTGACACCGGCCTTACCACACCTGTCGCGCAAACGGGGCGTGCCGGGGGCGCTGCCCCCGGACCCCCGGAGTATTTGTCCCAGGAAAAAGAGAAGGGAGCGTAAGGGAACGCCAGCCCCCTTGCCGAAGCACCGGTGCCGGGCGGGGTGGTCGGTGCGGCGATTCTGTTCACCCCCGAAAGGCATTCGCGCTGCCTGGGCGGCGGGCAGCGGGCGCCCAGGCCCCGTCATCGTTCCGGCATTCGCCAGAACTCTGACCAGAACTCCGGCCAGGAACTCGGCCAGGAATTCGGCCAGAGCCGCCGCTTTGCCGCATTTCGTCGCTCCCGATCCGGGCGTCCGGCGCGGCCCGAGCCTGGGGATCGTTTCCAAGACCTGCACGATTGTCCGCTTTTCAGGCACAATCCACGGGTCAGCCCGCCATTGTCTGCGGTACACCCGCAAACCGCCGTCTCCCCGCCCGCAACAATCCCCTCGCAGCCCGCCATCTTTCTCCGATCCCGGCCAAATTGAGCCGCGATTGTTTCGGCAACTTCCCCATTTCCTCCCAATTCCCACCATTCTTTCCCTGTTTTCTGAACCAGACCTCGAACGGAGAGACCAATGGGTGTCGCTGCCTCCAGCACCATCACGGTGCTGTGCTCCCCACAGACAAACCGGCCCGATCGCCAGGCGCGCGCGGTGGATATGCCGGCGGCGCAGACCGCGCTGAGTGACCGTGACGAGCGCATCCTTGCAGCCACCGGTGCCGGGGAAGGCCCGGGTGCCATCAGGCGGCGGGCGGAGCGCGGCCGCTGTTGCCACCTGAGGACCAAACCGCGCGCGGCAGACCGCCGGCGACACAGCTTTCCCCCAAGGCCGGTTGCGCCCCCGGAGCCGCCGAGATTGCCGGGGATACCGAAACGACCGGGGGCAGAACAGAAAAGGACAGGAGGCCATTCATGCTGACGTCAGAGCTTACAATCACCGAATATGCGCATCGGCGGCAGGTTCTGGAACGCCGCGCCGACATGCGGCTGGCACAGGCCATGCGCCAGCAGGTTTCGCTGCGCGAAAAACTGCGCCTGGCTCAGGGACAAGAGCCCGACGGTCGCCACCAGAAGATCCGCCACTGGACGGACGGCAACTTCGTTGCGCGCTGGATCACCCTGCCCGACTCGCTCTGAGGCGGGGGCATCAGAAGTCCAGGGTGAAGCGGGCCAGCAGCCCGTAGTGGTCCGACCCGATCCGCGCCAGCCGCTCCAGCCGGCCCTGCCCGCCGGTGACCAGCACATGGTCGATGGTCAGCCCCAGAAGCCCGGCCAGCCGGAAGGTGACAAAGCCCGGCCCGAGCCGGGTGACACCCGCCGCCCGGGCCAGCGTGGTCACCGAGGCCGATCCCGCAAAGGCGTTGAAATCGCCGCCGATGATCTTGGGGCCGGAAAGCGCCGCCAGCGCCGGCGCAAGCTCGCGCACCATCTGCCGGTGCAGCGGCTTTTCGGGGGTTTCGAGATGTACCGACATCACCCACACCCGGCCCGCGGGGCTGTCCACCTGAAGCGCGGCAATGCCCTTGGCGGCGAAGCAGCGCTTCGAACCTTTGACCAGCGGCCAGCGCGACAGCACCGCGACCCCGCCGATCCCCTCGAAGGCGCACAGATGCCGGGCCGGATAGGCGGGCGCGAGCAGCTTCAGGATCGCACGGTTCTGCCGGTTCACCTCCTGAAGCGACACCGTATCAGGGGCGCGGGCCAGAATATCGCCCGCCAGGCGGCGTTCGTCTTCGTCGCTCAGCCCATAATACATGTTCTTCTGATAGTGGATGAAGATGCGGCTTCCGGCGGTGGCCGCATGGGGCAAGGTGGCGGCCAGCAGCGCAATGCCGAAGCCGAGCCACAGGACAGGGAAAAAGGCACGGGTCATGCGGCCGGTTTACCGCCCCGCACCCCGGCTGCGCAAGCGGGCGGCAAACCGGGCTGCCTGCCGGGCCGGGACAAGCCCGGACGAGCCCGGACGAGGCGGGCTTGCATCCCGCGCCCGCCTTACCCACCTGAAACCCGACCGCCCCGCCCGGACCGCGGGGGAATGCATTCAGGAGCAAAGCCATGGCGACAGAAACCTTCACCTTCCCCGGCACCGACGGCAGCGCGCTGGCCGGCCGGCTCGACCTGCCGGAGGGCAAGCCGCTTGCCACCGCGCTGTTTGCCCATTGCTTCACCTGCACCAAGGACAGCCACGCCGCGCGGCGGATTTCCGGCCGCCTCACCCGGGCGGGGATCGCGGTGCTCCGCTTCGACTTCACCGGGCTCGGCCACAGCGGCGGCGATTTCGCCGAGACCGGTTTCGCCTCCAATGTCGGCGACATCATCGCCGCGGCAAGGGCGCTGGAGGCGCGCGGCATGGCGCCCGCGCTGCTGATCGGCCATTCGCTCGGCGGCACGGCGATGCTCAGGGCCCGCGCCGGGATCGCCAGCGCCAGGGCGGTGGTCACCCTCGGCGCCCCCTTCGCCCCCGACCATGTCAGCCGCAATTTCGCCTGCCGCGTTGAAGAGCTCGAACGGAATGGCCGCTGCAGGGTGGAGCTCGGCGGGCGGCCCTTCGAGATCGGCCGGGCCTTTTTCGACGACATCCGCGAAACGGATCTGACCGCCGCGATCCACGGGCTGAAGGCCGCGCTGCTGGTGATGCACGCCCCCTTCGACCAGGTGGTGGGCATCCGCAATGCCACCGACATCTTCGTGGCCGCGCAGCACCCCAAGAGCTTCGTCACCCTCGACGATGCCGACCATCTGATCACCGGAAAGGCCGATGCCGCCTATGCCGCCGACGTGATCGCCACCTGGGCGGCGCGCTATCTCGGCATCGGCTTCGACGTCACCCCGGCGGGGGCGGAGGCCATGGGCGCGATGCCCGCGCCCGCCGAGCCCGCGCCCGCGGGCGTGGTGCGGGTGGTCGAAGCCGACCCGGCCCGGCCCTATACCAATCGTGTCACCAACGGCGCCGACCACGCCTGGCTTGCCGACGAACCGGCCTCGGTAAACGGCGCGAACCTCGGACCCAACCCTTACGCGATGCTCAAGGCCGCGCTTGGTGCCTGCACCTCGATGACCATCCGGATGTATGCCAATGTGAAAAAATGGCCGGTGACGGGGATTTCGGTGGATGTGACCCATGAGAAGGTGGCGGCGGCGGACGGGCGCAGGGACGACCGTGGCCGGCCGGTGAAGATCGACAGCTTCACCCGCGCCATCCGCATCGAGGGTGACCTCACCCCCGACCAGCACGTGCGGATTGCCGAAATCGCCGACCGCTGCCCGGTGCACAAGACCCTGCACCAGGGGGCAAAGATCGTGACCCGTCTGGCGGACGGATAGAGGCCCGGCCGGATCGGGACGGATCGGGGCAGACCGGGCCGGGCGGAGCAGAGCAGGCCCCCGCGGCCCGGCGCTCACCCGGCCTCGCAGCCGATCCAGTCCAGCACCAGCCCGTCGCGGATCACATAGATCCCGAACGCATGGCGCATCAGCATCACCCGGCCTTCGGTCTTGCCGCTCTCGCCGGTGCAGGCCGCGTTGTAAAGCACCGCCTCCATTCCCGTGACCTCCACCGGATCGGTGAGCACGCAGGCGGTGCCCGCCGCTTCCAGCCGCCCGTCCTTCACCGACAGCGCCCCCTCCTTCTGGCCGACGCTCTTGCAATCCCAGGCCTTGGCCCAGTCATAATTCGGCCGGTAAAGCCCGTCGAACGGCCCCGCCGCCGCGGCCAGCGGCAATAGCAGAACCAGGACACTCGCGCTGAGGCGCATGCTGCATCTCCTTCATTCAAGGGGCGAAACCCGCCCTGCCCCCATGCTACACATTCCTGCCCCTTGACCAAGGCCGGTCAATACGCCACCTCATCGGCTATGGTTCCCCTGGACAAACTCACCGCCATTACCGAACGTTTCGAATATCTCGAAGCGCGGATGGGCGAAGGCCTCTCGGGCGGGGATTTCGCCCGGGTCGGCCGCGAATATGCACAGTTGAAGCCGGTGGTCGAGCAGATCGCCGGTTACCGGCAATTGCTCGACGACATCGCCGAGGCCGAAGCGATGCTCGACGACCCGGAGATGAAACCCCTCGCCGAGGAGGAATTGCCCGCCCTCCGCGCGGCCCTGCCCGAGGCCGAACAGCAGATGCGGCTGGCGCTGCTGCCGAAGGACGAGGCCGACGCCCGCCCCGCCATCATCGAGATCCGCCCCGGCACCGGCGGCGAGGAGGCGGCGCTGTTCGCGGGCGATCTGCTGCGCATGTACCAGCGCTTCGCCGAAACTCAGGGCTGGTCCTTCGACATCCTCGAAGAACAGCTTACCGAGCTGGGCGGCGTGAAGGAGCTGGTGGCGCATGTGAAGGGCGAGGGCGTCTTCGCCCGGCTGAAATACGAATCCGGCGTCCACCGGGTGCAACGGGTGCCCGAAACCGAATCGGGCGGCCGCATCCATACCTCCGCCGCCACCGTGGCGGTGCTGCCCGAGGCCGAGGATGTCGACATCCATATCGACCCGGGCGACATCCGGGTGGACACCATGCGCGCCTCCGGGGCCGGCGGCCAGCATGTCAACACCACCGATTCCGCGGTGCGCCTCACCCACCTGCCAACGGGCATCGTGGTGACCAGTTCGGAGAAATCCCAGCACCGCAACCGCGAGATCGCCATGCAGGTGCTGAAGACCCGGCTGTTCGACCTCGAACGCCAGAAGGCCCATGACCAGCGCTCCGAGGCGCGGCGCGCGCAGGTGGGTTCCGGCGACCGGTCCGAACGCATCCGCACCTACAATTTCCCCCAGGGCCGCCTCACCGACCACCGCATCGGCCTCACCCTCTACCGCTTGCAGGAGGTTCTGGGCGGCGATCTCACCGAGGTGATCGACGCGCTGACCGAGGCCGATCAGGCGGCGAAGCTCGCCGAGATCGACCGGTGAAGCTCGCGCAAGCCCTCGCCATGGGCAGCAGACGGCTCGGAGGCCAGCCCGACCCGGGGCGCGACGCCCGGGCCCTGCTCGCCCATGCCCTCGGCCTCGCCCCCGACCGGCTGACCCTCGAACGGGAGCGCAGTCTCACGGCCGGCGAGCTTGCCGCCTATGAGACGCTGCTGGAACGCCGTCAGGCCCATGAGCCGGTGAGCCGCATTACCGGGCGGCGGATGTTCTGGGGGCGCAACTTCAAGATCACCCCGCAAGTGCTTGATCCCCGTCCGGAAACCGAAGTGATCGTCGCCGCCGCACTGAACCGCCCGCCGCCCCGGACCCTGCTCGATCTCGGCACCGGATCGGGCATTCTGGCGCTGACGCTCTTGGCCGAATGGCCCGGGGCCCGCGCGGTCGCCACCGACATTTCGCCCGGCGCCCTCGCCGTGGCACGGGCCAATGCCGCGGCGCTGGGACTGGCCGAACGGCTCACCCTGATCGAAGCCGACTGGCTTGCCGGCGTCACCGGGACGTTCGACCTGATCGTCTCCAACCCGCCCTATATCGCCGGGGCCGAGATTGCGGGTCTGGCGCCGGAGGTGCGCGACCACGACCCGCGCGGGGCGCTGACCCCGGGCGGCGACGGGCTCGACGCCTACCGGACGCTCGTTCCCGCGGCGCTTGCCCATCTCGCCCCCGGCGGGTGGCTGATGGTCGAGATCGGCCCGACCCAGGGGCCGGCGGTGGCCGGGCTGTTCGAGGCCGCAGGTTACGCGCAGGTGACGCGCCTTCCCGACCTCGACGGCCGCGCCCGTGTGGTGAGCGGACGGCGCGCGGCGGGGTGATCCGCCGGGGCGGGTCTTGGATGCTTGCCGAAGTGGCGCAGCCGGTGGTGGGCCACGGCGGGCCGGGCTGCCTCTGCCCGGCCCGCCGGCCGCCGCGATCGGAACAGCCCCGCCCTGCCGTGGCCCGATTGCCATCCGTCCGGCAAGTGTCCGCCAGCGTGCAGTTTTCGCTTGCCCCGGCGGGACCGCGCCGCTAACCAGATGATGTGACAGGGCGCAGTCGGGTTCGATTGCCTGTCGCAGGCAAGCCGTACATGTGGACCGGATGAAGGCGCGAAACACCGCGCCGGTCCTGCCAAGAAAAGCCATAAAGGCTGGAAGCAAGAACCTATGAGATCTTCGAAACAGCGCTCGCGCGCCAAGAACCGGGGCGGCAACCGCTCGCCCGCCAACAATATCAACCGGGTCTTCGACAGCTCCGGTCCCGAGGGCAAGGTGCGCGGCACGCCCCAGCAGATCATCGACAAATACACCCAGCTGGCGCGGGATGCGTTTCTGGCGGGCGACCGGGTGGCGGGCGAAAACTTCCAGCAGCACGCGGAGCATTACACAAGGCTTCTGAGCGAAGCCCAGCGCGATGCCGAAGAAAAACGCCAGCAGGCCGACCAGCAGAACCGCGAGCGCCAGCAGCAAAAGCAGCGCGAGCGCGACCGCTCCCGCGAGGCCGCCGCCCAGACGCCAACCCAGCCGCAACCCCGGCCCGCTGCAGAAGATGACGGGGCGCAGGTGGTGGATCTGGGCAATGAGAGCCGCGCCGACAGCGGGCTGGTGGATACCCCGGAAGAAGAACAGCCGCAGAAGAAGCCCGCCCGCCGGAAGCCGCGCTCACGCGCCGCGAAAGCGCAGGCTGAGAGCGGCGATGCCCCCGAACCCACCGCCGCCACCGGTGAAAACACCTCCCCCCCTCCGGACGCAAACGCGCCGGAAGAAACCGGTGCCGGGAAAGCCGCAGAGGCCGCGGCGGGCTAGAGCAAGCCCGCGCCAATCGGCCCGGGTTTTGCGCATTTCGACATGCGAAAACAAAACGATAGAGCAGGTGGCGTGAATGCGAATGAACGCGGGCGTGCTCCAGGGCATCATGCGAAATACCTGACACAGAGAGCATCCCCTGACGCGCCCAAAATCTCTGATTTCAGACAGCGCCAGGGGATGCAGGTTTTCGCATGACGCTTTATTTGGCCTGTTTCAGCCAGGCCAGCACGGTCTCGGGCGAGCTTTCGCCATAGGGGTCTTCGCCGTGGTTGTCTTCGCGACCCGGCTCTTCGAACCAGGCTTCGATCACACCATCCTTGACCACCGCGGCATAGCGCCAGGAGCGCATGCCGAAGCCGAGGTTGCTCTTGTCGACCAGCATGCCGATCTTGCGGGTGAACTCGCCGGAGCCGTCGGGGATGACCTTGACGTTCCTGAGCTCCTGGCCCTGGGCCCATTTGTTCATCACGAAGCTGTCATTCACCGACATGCAGTAGATCTCGTCGATGCCGAGGTCGTAGAACTCCTTGGCGCCGTTTTCATAGCCCGGCAGCTGGTAGGTGGAGCAGGTGGGGGTGAAGGCACCCGGGAGCGAGAACAGCACGACGCGCTTGCCCTTGAAGTAGTCGTCGGTGGTCATATCCTGCCAGCGGAACGGATTGGGGCCGCCGACGGATTCGTCGCGGACACGGGTCTTGAAGGTCACGTCGGGGACGCGCACGCCTTTGAACATCGGGATACCTCGCGGGGTTAGGGGGTTGGTCCTCGGGCCGCCGGGGGCCCTCGCGCAGTGTTTTAGAGAGATTCCAAGCTGAGGGCAATGCAGGTTGTAAGGGCCTGGGCGGAAGCGGCATTGAAAGTCGCCTGGCCCGGCTCACGGGGGCTGCATGTGCTCCAGCAGCCGGGCGAAGAAGCTTGCCCCCACCGGGGCGGTCTCGTGGCAGTCGAGCTTCAGCTCCGGATGGGCGTGGATCCGGCGCCGCCATTGCTATATTTCCCCGGCTAGAGCGTTATGCGAAAAACCTGAATCACCTGACGCTGCCTGAAATCATGGATTTTGGGCGCGTTAGGTGATGCTCTTTGTGTCAGGTATTTCGTCAAACGCTCTATTTCCCCGGCAAGCTCGCCAATCCGGTTGATCACGGGCATGGCTTTCGCGGCTCTGTTCGCTCTGCTATCCGGGGGCGAGACCTTCCCGAAAGCGAGGCCGGCGCAATGGCGAAATCATCCGACGAGATCGTGCACGACCCCGAAGGCGGGATCGACCGGCTGGTGGAGATCATGGCGCGGCTGCGCGACCCTGAGGCGGGCTGCCCCTGGGATGTGGCGCAGGATTTCGCCTCGATCGCGCCCTATACGATCGAGGAGGCCTATGAGGTCGCCGATGCGATCGAGCGCGAGGCCTGGGACGAGCTCAGGGGCGAGTTGGGCGATCTGCTGTTTCAGGCGGTGTTTCACGCCCGCATGGCCGAAGAGGCGGGGTATTTCGACTTCCATGACGTGGCCCGCGGCATGGCCGACAAGATGGTGGCGCGGCATCCGCATGTGTTCGGCAGCCAGCGGGGGATCGACAGCGCCGCGACCCAGACCGAAAACTGGGAGACGATCAAGGCCGCCGAACGCGCCGCAAAAGCCCAGACCGGGGTGCTCGACGGGGTCGCGGTCGGGCTGCCCGCGCTTTTGCGCGCCGTCAAGCTGCAAAAACGCGCCGCCCGGGTGGGTTTCGACTGGCCGGAGGTGGGCCAGGTGCTCGACAAGCTGGTCGAGGAGGCGGGCGAGGTCGCCGAGGCCCGCGACCGCCTTGGCCCCGACGAACTGGAAGCGGAAATCGGCGATCTCCTGTTCGTTCTGGCCAATCTGGCGCGCCATCTCGGGGTCGAACCGGAAGCCGCGCTGCGCCGGACCAATGCGAAATTCGTCCGCCGCTTCGAGGCCATCGAGGCGCGGCTGGCGGCGGAGGGAAAGCGCCCGGAAGAGGCCAGTCTGGAAGAGATGGACGCGCTCTGGGACGCCGCAAAAGCCGCCGAAACCCCGTGATCCGCCTTTTTCCTGGTAAAAATACTCATGATTCCAAAGCCATGCCACGGGCTTCGCGTTTCCGGCGGGGCGCAACGCATCAACATGCCCACATACCGCGATGCCGCTTTTCCCTTGACCTGAGTGTTTTGCTCAGGCTTTGTGAGCCCACGCTTCAACCCGAGGACACAAGATGAAATTGCTGAAAACCCTGACCCCGCTTCTCGCCCTTGCCATCGCGGCTCCGGCGCAGGCCGAAGACGTCGTCAACGTCTATTCCTACCGCCAGCCGGAACTGATCCAGCCCCTGATGGACGCCTTCACCGCCGAGACCGGCATTCCGGTGCAATCCACCTTCCTCAAGAAAGGCATGAACGAGCGCCTTGAGGCCGAAGGCGAGCGCACCCCCGCCGACCTGATCTTCACCGTCGACATCTCGCGCCTCGCCAGTGCCGTCGAAGCCGGGCTGACCCAGCCGGTGCAGTCGGACGTGCTCGAAGCCAATATCCCGGCCCAGTACCGCGACCCCGATGACCAGTGGTTCGGCCTGACCACCCGCGCCCGCATCGTCTATGCCTCGCGCGACCGCGTCGACCCGGCGGAGGTGACCACCTACGAGGGCCTCGCCGATCCGAAGTGGAAAGGCCGCATCTGCACCCGCTCCGGGACGCATGCCTACACCGTCGCGCTGGTTTCCGCCTATCTGCACCACCACGGTGAAGAGGCCACCCGCGCCTGGCTCGAAGGCCTCAAGGCCAATCTCGCGCGCAAGCCCCAGGGCAACGACCGCGCGCAGGTCAAGGCGATCTGGGCCGGCGAATGCGACATCTCGCTGGGCAACACCTATTACATGGGCAAGATGCTCAACGACGAAGAGCAGGTTGCCTGGGCCGAGAGCGTCAACGTGCTGTTCCCGGTGTTTGAGGGTGCCGGCACCCACGTCAACGTCTCCGGCATGGCGCTGACCAAATACGCCCCCCACAAGGATGCCGCCATCAAGCTGATGGAATTCCTCTCCTCGCCGAAAGCGCAGGAGATCTACGCCTCGCAGAACTTCGAATACCCGATCGCGCCGGGCACCGAGGCGGACGATCTGGTCAAGAGCTGGGGGAGCTTCACCGCCGACGGCGTGAACCTGATGGACGTCGCCAGGCTGCGCCCCGCCGCGCTGAAGCTGATCCAGGAAGTCGATTTCGACGGCTGATCTGCGGCCTTTCACACAATCCAGGAGCGCTGCCCCCCGTGGTGGCGCTCTTTTCCGTTTTGTCATACACCCGGGCGAAAATCCCGATGGAGACCCGCATGAAACCCCGCACGCTTTTCGCCCCCGTCCTCCTGGCCGCCGCCCTGCCGGCTTTTGCGCCCGCTGTTGCGGAGGTGAACGTCTATTCCTACCGCCAGCCGGAGCTGATCCTGCCGCTGGCCGAAGCGTTTACCGATGAAACCGGCATCGAGGTCAATATCGCCTTTCTCAACAAGGGCCTGACCGAACGGCTTCTGGCCGAGGGCCAGCGCACACCGGCCGACATCATCCTTACCGCGGATGTGCAGCGGCTGGTGGAGGCGGTCGAGGCCGGGGTGACGCGGGCGGTCGACAGCGAGGTGCTCACCGCCAATGTGCCGGAAGTGTTCCGCGATGCCGGCGGGCATTGGTTCGGGCTCACCTCGCGGGCCCGGGTGATCTATGCCTCGAAGGAGCGGGTCGCGCCCGGTGCGGTGACCAGCTACGAAGATCTGGCGGACCCGAAGTGGAAGGGCCGGATCTGCACCCGGTCGGGGGTGCATGCCTATAACACCGCGCTGACGGCGGCGATGATCGCCCATCACGGCGAAGATTATACCACCGGCTGGCTCGAAGGGTTGCGCGCCAATCTGGCGATGAAGCCGCAGGGCAACGATGTGGCGCAGGTGAAGTCGGTCTGGGCGGGCGAATGCGACATCGCCCTCGGCAACACCTATTACATGGGCGAGATGCTCGAAGACCCCGAGCAGCGGACCTGGTCCGAGGCGGCGCGGATCGACTTTCCGGTGTTCGAAGATGGCGGGACGCATGTGAACATCTCCGGCGTGGCGATGACGCTTCATGCCAAACATGAGGCCGACGCGCTGGCCTTCATGGAATATCTCACCTCGCCCGCGGCGCAGTCGATCTATGCGGCGGTGAACCATGAATATCCGGTTTCCCCGGCCGCCGAACCCTCGGAGATGGTGGCGGGCTGGGGCAGCTTCACCCCGGACAACATCGCCCTCACCGAGATCGCTGCCGAACGCGGCGCGGCTTTGAAACTCACCCAGGCGGTGGATTTCGACGGGTAACGCCGCCCGTGAAAAGCCGATGCCGGTTTGCCCGGGCACGCGCGCGCAAACCGGCCGCCCCTCTTTGAAAGGGCGGCCATATCCCGCACCTCAACCGCAGAACAGCCGCTTCCCCTGAAATCGTCAGGATTTCGCCCGACATTCGCCTCGAACGGTCGCCATCGTCTTACCTCAAGTGAGTTTCAGCCACAGCTTCAACAGCGCAAAGCGAACAGATCCTGGTGACCAGACAGGTGAGCAAACAATTGACCTCGCTTCAAATCCGTCAGCATTAAATTCGCCTTTCCATTTTTCACTTGAGAAAGTGCGTTTCCCGGGCGTTGTGGAAGGTTTCTCACCGGATTCTGGTTCAGTGTCTGAAAACGGCCCGACAATACGTCAGTCAATGTAAATGGCTGCCTCCGATACAAGGCTCAAAAAAGGCTCAAAAAAGGCTCAACCAGAAGCAAAACCGAACAACCATGGAACATGAGGTTCAAAGATGTGGATGAAAGCGATGCGGAGCATTCTCCTCGTGGAGATGCTGGTGATTTCAGTGAGCAATGCTGCAATCGCTGACGAAAGTAAAACAACGCTTGCAGAGTTTAGCCTTGCAGAATTTAACGATGTCTGGAATGAATTGATAACCACCGACACTTGCGCCGATGTGAGAGATATCGTCTTTTCGGCGAAAAAAGAAGAAAACATTTCAACAGAAGACCTGATCAGGATTGCCGGGGTCACCATCTACCTTATGGGCTTTGCCAAGGGCCGGGGTGTCGACGTTGAAGAAGTAAACTACGCGTTCGGGCTATACTGCGTTTCGGATATGGAACAGCTTTTCGTGGATTTCGAGTAGAGCCTGGCCCGCACAAACCGGGGCCGATTTGCGCGGGGCAAGCTCCAGGGCGGCAGATGCTCAGGCGCGGCTGTGCGCGGCGGCGCAGAGTTTGGCCAGCGTGTTCCAGTTGCGCGCTGTCCCCCGCTGGGGCAGGGCGCGTTCGAGGAAGGCGGGCGAGAGCTTCGAGCGGGCGACCCCGGCGCGGTAGTCGATATAGACCTCACGCCCCGAGACGCAGACCCGCTCCGGCCCGGCGCGCTCGGTGAGGAGTGTTTCGGCGTCCGGGGCGGCGCAGAATCACTTTGTTTTCCAGACCGTAAGACTGGATCGCCCCGGCCAGAAGGCGCTGGATCTCCGGTTCGGGGAGGGTGCTTTCGAACAGGAGATTGCCCGTCGCCAACAGGCTTTTCACCTTCTCCAGCCCCGCCGCCGCGCAGCTGTCGCAGAGGGCGCGCAGCGGCATGACGGGGTGAGTGGTTGGGCCGATCCCGCGGATCAGCCCGGCCCATGTTTGCATCATGTCTGCATCGGGGGCGTCATTCCCATTCGATCGTGCCCGGGGGCTTCGAGGTGATGTCATAGGTGACACGGTTGATGCCCTTGACCTCGTTGATGATCCGGGTCGCGGTCTCGCCGAGGAAGTCGTGGGAGAAGGGATAGTAATCGGCGGTCATGCCGTCGACAGAGGTCACCGCGCGGAGCGCGCAGGCATAGTCATAGGTGCGCCCGTCGCCCATCACGCCCACGGTGCGCACCGGCAGGATCGCCACGAAAGCCTGCCAGATCTCGTCGTAAAGCCCGTGTTTGCGGATCCGACGAGCTTCAGCCCCATCTTCTCGGGAAGCCCGCCGACATTGTGGTGCGACTTGATGGTCACAGACGGGCCCCCGGAGAAGGACACCGACTCGATCACGTCCGGGTAAAGCGTGCCTTGCGCGAGAAAGGACGCGCCCTCGATCCGGCCCGCATATTTCTGGAACACGTCGATGAACAGACGCCCGATGGTTTTTCTCTTTGTTTCCGGTTCGCTTACGCCGTCAAGTTCATCCAGAAAAAGCGCGGATTCGTCGGCATGGATCAGCTTCATGTTGTAATGGTCGCGAAACATCGTGACGACCTCGGCCGCCTCGTTCTGGCGCAACAGCCCGTGGTCGACGAAGACGCAGGTGAGCTGGTCGCCGATGGCCTCGTGCAGCAAGACCGCGGTGACCGAGCTGTCGACCCCGCCGGAGAGGCCGCAGATCACATGGGCGTCGCCCACCTGCGCGCGGATCTTCGCGATCGCCTCTTCGCGGTAGGCGCCCATGGTCCAGTCGCCCTTGAAGCCCGCGATGCGGATGAAGTTTTCATAGAGGGTGCGACCGTTGGGGGTGTGGTGCACCTCCGGGTGGAACTGCACCGCGTAGAAATGGCGCGCCGGGTCGGCGGTGATGGCGAAGGGGGCGCCGGCGGAGGTGCCAAGCACCTCGAATCCGGGCGCGATTTCAGCCACATGGTCGCCGTGGCTCATCCAGACCTGCTCGGGTCCGTCGAGGAACCAGCCGAACAGGAAATCGTCATGGCGGCCCGATTGCGCCACATAAGCCCGGCCGAACTCGGCGGTGGCCTGTTCACCGGCTTCGACCCGCCCGCCGAGATCCAGCATCATCACCTGCTGACCGTAGCAGATGCCGAGGATCGGCACGCCGAGGGCATAGACCGTCTGCGGCGGGCGCGGGGAGCCCGCGCGCATCACCGAATCCGGCCCGCCGGAGAAGATCACCGCCTTGGGCGCGAACGCCGTGAGGAAAGCGTCGGTGACGTTCTGATAGGGGTGGATTTCGCAATAGACGTTGAGCTCGCGCAGGCGCCGGGCGATGAGTTGCGTCACCTGGGAGCCGAAGTCGATGATCAGGAGGCGGTCGTGTGCGATATGTTCCATGGCCGGGCAATAGGCCCTTGCGGCGCAGCACGCAAGCCGCGAGGGGCGAGGAAGGGATGGAAACGAAAAACGCGGACCCGAAGTCTCCTCCGGGTCCGCGCCGATGCGCATGATACGCGGATCAGAAGTGGTAGTTGAACCCGATCTTTACGGTCGCGAAATCACCCAGACCGTCATATACGTCAGTGGGATCATTGCCTTGGCCGAAAGTCAAATCGCCGAGATCAACATAATTCGCTTCAGCGAAAACCGACATGTTCGGGCGCAGCATATGTTCGATCCCGGCGCCGAGGGTATAACCAAAGTTGGTTTCGGTCTCGCCCTGTTGTACGTTGTTTAGAATGCCGCCCTCATAGCGCGCGCCAGCCACACCGGCCGCCCCATAGAACAGAGTGGCCCCACTGGCCGAGGTCACGCCGAAACGACCGCGCAGGGTGGCCAGGGCCTTGATGTCGACATTACAGTCGCCAGAGGTACAGAACCAGAACGTCGACAAAGGGGTGCCTTGCGGGACGATGCCATCAATGCCGGAACTCGCGCCCAGCTCGAACCCGTATACTTTGTTGCCATTTTGGAAATTGCGCCCGATTTGCAGGCCGAACATGGCCCCGTCCACATCGACGGTCGGGCCATCTTGATTCAAGGCGCTGACACCCTGATCGTAGCTGCCAGAGCCATAGCCCAGGCTTGCCCCGCCATACCAGCCGGACCAGTCGACCATAGCGACCGGAACGAGGGGCGGTGCCACCGGCGGAGGAACAGGGTTGCCGGCAAGGGCCGGGGCCGCAAGGGCGATGAGGGACAGAGCGGTCAGGGTGGAGGTAAGTTTCATGGTGTTTGTTTCCATCTGCGGTGGGGCAACGAACACTGGCAAACACGGGAACTCTGCGACTCGATCACCAACAAGATAGCATCGAATTACAAATAGCCAACGTAAACGGTCCGTTTCTGGCCACCCCGGTCTCCGGTGTTGCGCAGATGTCGTTTTTTCCCCTCAACCGCCGTTTGTGATGGGATTTCCCACCGCTCAGAGGCCGTCACGGGATGAGTAGAACAGAGCGGAGAATCACGACATGACCAAAGAAGGCACACGTCACAGGGCCCGCGGAGGCGGAGGGCGGCGCGCAGGCGGTCAGGATCGCGGTAAACCTCAGGCTCTTCGACAGGCCGGACGTGCAGGCCCTGCCGGTGGAGGTGCTGGACGGCCGCAATCTTTGGTGAGAAAGCGCGGGCCGGCAACGCGCACAGGGGCCTGTCTGCTCCCCCCGAAGGTGTTTGCGGAACAACGAAGAGGCGGGGGCGGGATTCCGGTTGTCTTGAAGACCCGGGGGGGCTCGCCCTGACTGTTCCGAAGTGGGTTTGCGGGCCTTTCTGCGCAACGCGGCGGCTCGTCCCGTGGCAGGACGTGTCTCCATGGTTCGGGCAGAAGGTTTCGCCACAACCCGGATGGCGATAGACTGATCCTCATCCCGATCCTGCAATCAGAGGCAAGTGGCACCGATGGCATCACACAAGGAAACCGTGGAGTATATCTGCGAACAACTGGGCGGCGCGGGCGAGATTTCCAGCCGGAAAATGTTCGGGGAATATGGCCTTTACTGTGACGGCACGTTCATCGGTGTGATTTGTGACAACACCCTGTTCCTGAAGGTGACCGAACCGGCACGTCAGGCCGAACCGCAGATCGCCCTTGCCCCGGCGTACGAAGGCGCGAAACCGAGTTTTCAGATCCCGGCGGAAATGCTGGAAGACGCGCCGCGTCTGGCCGCCTTTGCCAGAACCGTTCATGACAGTCTTCCGGCGAAAGGGAAATGAACGGGCTGGCGGGATTGTGGCGCGCTTCGGACCCGCCTGGAACCGGCCCGTCCGGAACCGGCGTGTAAAGAGCGGCCCGCGAAGAGCAGCCCGTGAAAACCGGCCAGAGCCCCGGAAACGTGGCCGGTCATGGGGCCCGCCCAAGCCGGCAACGCGTCACGCCCACTTCCCTCAACCGGAGGGGCCGCCCGTAACTGACTGATCCTTTGGTGGCGCCTGTGGTACCGCCTCCCCGGCTCGAACGGGGGACCTCTGGATCCACAATCCAGCGCTCTGACCAACTGAGCTAAGGCGGCACGCGACTGCGATTTAGCGTCCGGTTGTGCGGTTTGCAAGGGGCTGGACGGGTTCGGGGTTGAAAAACCGGCAGGCCGCCTGCAAGGTCGCCGGTGTTTCCCGGGAGAAAGCAATGGGCATCAACAGCGAGACCGACTTCACCGCCAACCTCCAGATCGGGCCGACGACACGCGGGATGGTGCGGATCTATGTCGAGGGCGAGGGGGTCGATCTGCCGATGGATTTCGACCCGGAAGAAGCCGAGGAGATCGCCGAGGAGATCCGCGCCGCCGCCGCTCAGGCGCGTGCGATCGGTGAAGAGAAAGACAAGCGCTGAGGCACGTCGCCTACCCGCCGGTCATGGCCCGGTCATGGCCCGGTCATGGCGGAGCCGCCGGCTCTGGCGGTGGCGCCGGCTGTGCGGGATTCGGGCATGGCCCTGGTCCGCGCCCCCTGCCCTTGCCGCCCCCGCCCCTGCGCCCTGCGCCGGGATCCCCCCTCAGCCCGGCGGGCCGGTCAGGGCCACGACCCCCGGGTCGCGGAAGGCCTGAAGGCGGGTCGCCGCGTGACGGGCGAATTTTTGCAGCATCGCCCTGCGCCGCGCGGGCGCGAGTTTCGTTTCCGGCCCCATGCGGACGATCTCGGCATCATGGGAATCGGCGATCATCAGCCCGGTGTCGGCCGGCAGGAGAGCGGTTGGAAAATCCACGTCCACCGCCCAGAAATAGCGGTCGCCCCACTCCAGATAGCCCTGCCATTTGTGGTCGGCGGCGAAATCGGCGCGGGAGGATTTGCATTCCACCACCCAGAACTCGCCCCCGGGGCCAAGCGCGAAGACATCCAACCGGAGCCCGCGGGTCGGGACAAACTCCTCGACGGAGACGAAATCGTGCTGGCGCAGGTGCCGGGCGACGCCGCGGGCAAGAAGCTGGCCGGGCTGGAGGTGGTCTTGCATGAAGGTAGTGTGAACAGGCCGTGAACACTTGTCCAGAGGCCTTGAGAACGGCAGGTGCCACCGCTGAGTATCTGAACCGGAAAAGGGGGCGCGGCGGGGCATGTTTGCGAAGGGGCTTGTCAAGGCCGCAGGGCGGGACTACCTGATGCCGTGGCGGTCTGCCCTTCTCGTCACGGGGACAAATTCCGGTGGCCTTAAAGACTTCCGAGGGAGCTGGCTCTGTCCGGATCGTGGTCCGGTTACCTGGCGCCCACCTGATTATCAGGTCCTCGGGAATTCAAGTTGCCCCAACGGCTGCGGCGGTCCCGCCACCTCGCCGGCCACCGGAGCGCGCAATGCACGTTTGTGTGGGCACAATGCTCCGGTCGCCTTCCTTGACCGCCTGTTCGCTGTCTTGCATGCCGGAAGACGCCCCCCGGAAGACGCCCCGGTTTTGGCAAAGGCGCAACGTTCAGCGCAGCGGTTTCTTCTCGCGGGATGCCGAAGCTGAGGCTTCCACCGGAACCGCAATGCGGGCGGGGATATTGGTCGCCACCGGCACGCGCCGGCCGCCGCCAGGGGTGCCGTCATGCTCTTCCAGACGCATGACGGAAATGGCGAATTGCGCACCGGCAAAGAGCGCGCCATTGAAGAACAGGAGCATGGCCAGCGCGATCCAGCCCACCGGCGAGGTCGAGACAAGCTGCCAGAGATTGGCGATGTTGAACCAAAGCAGCAGACCGACAAACACAGCCGACAGGCCGAATCCCACAAGAACGTTGCGGATATATAGGCGCACCAGTTCGGGCATGGCTGTCCCCACTTTCTCTTGCCCGGTTCCGGTGCCCGGACTTCACCGGGCGCCACCTTATCTCCGTGTCCGGCAATTGCCAAGGGGTATTGCGCGCTGCTGCCCCGGGGCACCGGTGCCCCGGGGCGGCTTCGACAGCTGCCACCGGTGCGGGCGGCGGCTGCGCGGCACCTGACGTTTCGGGCACAGCGCTGCCCCGGCGGTTGCGCGTCAGAAGTCTTCCGGCCGGGCGTCGCGCGCCATATGGTCGAGCACCGCATTGGCGAATTTGGGTTCGTCGCCTTCGGGAAAGAAGGCCCCGGCCACCTCGACGAATTCGACGATCACCACTTTTGGCGGCGTCACGCCCGCCAGAAGCTCGGCGCCGGCGGCACGCAAAAGCGCGCGCAGGGTCGGGTCTATCCGGGCGATCGGCCATTTCGCCACCAGCGCGCGGTCGGTCATCTGGTCGATTTCCGCCTGGCGGTTGACCGCCGTTTCCAGAAGCTGCCGGAACAGGGCCCGGTCGCCTTCGGCCATTTCATAATCGTCGAACTTCTCGCCGAAACGATAATCTTCGAACTCGGCGATCACCCGGTCGACGCCTTCGCCGCCGGCTTCCATCTGGTAAAGCGCCTGCACCGCGAACAGGCGCGCCGCCGAGCGCATCCTGCGTTTCTGATTGCCCGAAAGGGTCATGCCGTATTGCCTCCGTCCGGGGGGTGCCCGCAGGTCTGGTTTCATCCTTGCTTTCATCCGGGGCGGCGGCCCCGCCGGTGCGCGCAGGCCATGCCACCCGTGCCGCAGCGCTGGCGGGCAGGCGCGCCGTCGTCACGCACCGGGGAGATAGCGCCTGCCTGAAGGCAATGCCAGCGGAAAGGGGCGCCGGTGCCCGCCGCCGGGCGGGGGGCGTGGCGTGACCGGGACGTGACTGGGGCGTGACTGGGGCGTGACAAGGGCCCCGCCTGGCCCCAGAATAACCCCAGAATACCGCCGGACCGGGTGCGCCCGGCAAAGGCCCCGCCCGGGGCCCGAAAACGCCCAGAACCCCGCATAAGGCCGCCCCATGCCCCTCAGCGACGCACAACCCCGGAGCTTCCTGTTCCTGCAAGGCCCGCACGGCCCCTTTTTCCGGCAGCTCGCCCGGATGCTCCGCGCCGCCGGGGCAAGCTGCTGGCGGGTCGGGTTCAACCGGGGCGACGAGGTGTTCTGGGGCGTGTTCCGGGGCGAGGCGGCGAGCTATATCCGCTTCACCGGCGCCCAGGACACATGGGGCGAGACCTTCGCCCGCCTGCTCGACGAAAAATCCGTCACCGACATCGTGCTCTATGGCGACACCCGCTTCATCCACAAGGAAGCGGTGCGCATCGCGAAAGCGCGCGGGCTCACGGTGCATGTGTTCGAAGAGGGCTATCTGCGCCCCTATTGGGTGAGCTACGAGCGCGGCGGCTCCAACGGCAATTCGCGGCTGATGCGGATGAGCATCGCCGAGATGCAGGCCGTCCTGGCCGGGGCGAGCCGCGACACCCCGGTGGCGCCGGCGCATTGGGGCGACATGCGCCAGCATATCTTCTACGGCGCGCTCTACCACTGGTTCGTGATGTTCTGGAACCGCCCCTATCGCGGCTTCCGCCCGCATCGCGACATCCCCGTCACCCGGGAATTCGCGCTCTATCTGCGCCGCTTGCTGCTGATGCCGGTCCATGCGCTGGAGCGTCGGCTGGCCACCCGCCGGGTGACCCATGGCGGCTTTCCCTATCATCTGGTGCTGCTGCAACTGGCCCATGATTCGAGCTTCACCGCCCACAGCCCGTTCACCCGGGTGGGGGAGTTTCTCGAAGCGGTGATCGCGGGGTTCGCGGCCGGCGCGCCGCGCCACCACCACCTTGTCTTCAAGGCGCATCCGCTGGAAGACGGGCGCGAGCCGCTGCCGCGCGAGATCCGGCGGCTGGCGGCGCGTTACGGCGTGGCCGACCGGGTGCACCATCTGCGCGGCGGCAAGCTCGCCCGGCTGCTCGATCAGGCCCGCTCCGCGGTCACGGTGAATTCCACCGCCGCCCAGCAGGCGCTGTGGCGCGGCCTGCCGACCAGGGTCTTCGGTCGCGCGGTCTTCGCCAAGCCCGAGCTGGTCTCGACCCAGCCGGTGGCCGAGTTCTTCGCCCACCCCGCGCGGCCCGACGCCCGCGCCTATCGCGACTTTCGCGCCTATCTGCTCGAAACCAGCCAGGTCGCCGGGGGGTTCTACGCCGCCCGCTCCCGCCGCCAGCTTCTGCGTCAGGTGGTCGACATGATGCTGGCCGAAGAAGATGCCTACGACGCCCTCGCCCGCGGCACCGCGGCCCCCCGGCTGCAATTGCACGCGGTCACCTGAACCCGGCTTCGTCTTTGCAATCGCATGCCGATGCTGGAAAACCGCCCTCCCGTTTTCCCGGGCCGGTTCTTCCTGCCTCCCCTGCCCTTTTTTCCCGGGTCAAATACTCCGGGGGTGCGGGGTCGTAACCCATCCGTCGTTTGCAGGATCTGTATCGACCCAGAGCAATCGCTCAGGTTATAGTATCCGTCTTTATCAAGCCCGTTTTGGTGCCCATTTTCTCCGGTCCTTGACCAGAGCATTCGCGAGTTCAAGGAGTTTGCGCATGAAGGCGGTCAAAGCGACCTTCCTTGGTTTTCCGCGCGCGCATATATCGCGGTATTTTGCGGCCATGTCGGGGTTGAACCGGACCGCGACCAGGGCAGGCATATAAGGCGCGTCGCGCAGGAATTTACACCCGCCTTGTATGAAGGCCTGGCTGTATCGACCCGGTGAAAACCTGCTCATGCTACAAGGAGGAAGAAGTAGCGACATGAACCGCTCCGGGTTTGCCGGAGCGGTTCAATGACAAGCGCCGACTTGCGCTTCGCCGTCCATCTCTTGATGCCGTCTTCCAACGCTTCACTCATCGCTATTTGTTCCTCCTTGTAGCATGAGCAGGTTTTCACCGGGTCGATACATGAATGCGAACGAACGCGAAGTGCTCTACGCAAACAAGAACTGCGCCTCGGTGATCTCCGCGGCGAGCGCCGTTTGCAGCAGAATGGTATCGCCGGGCGCCTGGGCGATTTCGGCCCCGGCCGGGTCGTCGGGGATGGTCAGATCGCCGTTATCGAGCATGGTGGCTGTCAGGCCGATCCTGTCGTTTGCCGGATCGAAACCGGTGCTCCTGTCCGCCCCGTCGCCCGCCCGGAAGACGAAGGTGTCGCTTCCCGCCTTTCCCCACACTTTGTCATTTACAACACCGCACCTGACAATGGCGTCTTTATTGCCAGTGGAGAGCGGTTGTGCGCCAGTCGCGTCGCTTCCCGGAAGCGGCTCTGCATCTTCCAGTGTGATTGAGACCGTTCCGTCGGCCGACAGCGAATTGCCGGAAAACGACCCGCCGAAAATGGTCCACCATCCGGAGTGTGGATCAATCTGATGTTCAACCCATACGTAGTAGGTTCCGCCCGCTCCATCGGCATCCGGGCCCCATATCTCTTCGGACTCGAAGCTGAAGGCCGCAGCGTCGGGATCGAAAACATCTTCCCACCAGTAATCCTGATCCACATATTCACCGGTGAGAGGATCCCTGACCTGATAACCGACATGAACCGGAAACGCCCCGAACATGGAATGGTACGAGGAAGACAAACTGCCGATCGCCGCGGAATGCTCGGAACCGGATATGGTATTGGTGCTGTTTATCACGCCGGGGATCGGGCCGAACTCCTGCAAGACCCAATTGTCATCCTCGTCCTTCTGCCTGATTTCAACCATATACCAGCCACCGGTGACACCGAGGGTCGCCGAATGAGTCGAAGTGGGACTCGAATAGATGAACCTGTCACTGTCGTCAGGATTCAGAACGATGACGTCCACATCCGAAAGGCTCCCAAGCCCGAGATCCTCGACATGGAATGTGTTGAAATTATCCTTGCCGAGGTTGCCGACCTCCACCGTCATGATCGTCGCATCAAACCTGTCCAGCTCGACCACATCCGCCCCGGCGCCGCCCCAGACCACAACGGGCGAGTCCGAGTCCCTTGCTGCTACGTGGAACGTGTCATTGCCATCTCCACCGGCAAGATAGCTTGTGCCATTCCCGGAATAGAACGTATCGCTCCCATCGGTTCCGATGAATACTTCCATCGACTCATAGCTGTCCCCGGCGGCCTCGCCCTGCTGCCCCACGCCCTGAGCGAGATTGACAACGACCGGCCCGTTGACCGCCGAAAACACCATGGTATCGAAACCATCTCCACCGTCGATCGTATCTGCGCCATTGCCGCCAACAATTATATCGTCACCATCGCCGCCGTCGATCCTGTCGTCACCATCGCCGCCAACAATAATATTGTCGACCTCATCACCCTGGATATTGTCATAAAACGCTGTTCCAATGATGTTTTCTGCACCAAAAAACAGGGCATCGCCTTCGTTCATACCTTGGCCGTCGCGGATCTGGGTAATGCCATTGCCAAACATGAATACGTTCGCACTGCCCAACAGCAAGCTCAGATCAATCGTGTCTCCTGCGTCTCCCTGATCGCCAAGCTCGATCCCGCCATATGTAAGAGCATAGTCTTGCAAAATGTCTTCAAGATTGCCGGCAAGGATGAGTGTATCATCGCCTGCGGTCGCGGTGATCCGTTCAATATTCACGAGAATATCGGTGCCGTTTTCGCTGACGACGCACTGGATGTTCCAATCCTCAACCATGGGGCCAAAAATATGTGCGATCCGGTCATCCTGAAGCGTTCCGACTTCAATGCGCACCGGGTCAGTTTCGCCACTGTAATCAACGGTGTCCGTTCCGCCGTTGCCATAGATCCGGTCATCTCCGGCGCTGCCGGCTATCACATCGTTACCGGAAAATCCCATCACGATGTCATCGCCACTACCGCCGCTCAGCTCGTCGCTTCCGGCATCGCCGCCGATGATCCGGCCGGAGCCATTGGCAATGTCGTAATTGCCATACCTATTGCTGAAATAGCGTGGAAAGAAGCCGGTTACAAAGCCAACCGCTCCAGCAGCACGCAGATCCCCCAAATACTGGTCATACATTTTGAACCAATCAACAAAGCCTGCGTCAAATCCGAGGGTAACCAGAAACTCGCGATTCAGAAGTCTTAACATCCATACGCCATAATTTGCGGTTTCAGGGTGGGCTTCATGGTAAGCGTCTACCTGCTGATCCAGCCGATCAGAAATAAGCTCCCAGGTTTCCACATTCCCGGCACCAACCAATTCCTCCCATGCCGCGTTGAACGCCTCCGGGCTGTCGAACGTGTCGAGGTAGATATAGGGCGTCCAGGCTTCGGGGCCTGCGCCGGCAAGTTTCTCGAAAACGCGCTGGTGATAATTGCTGATGACCGTACCTTCGAGATCGGCGCCGTTGGCAGCTTTGCGCGCATCATAGTCTGCTTCCATCAATTCGGTCCCGATCCGGGCGAGCAGATCGGTGTTTGCCACACCGTCAAGCCCCTGCGCCACCAGAAACCCATTGGCAGATGCGCCAGAAATGGAATTATTGAGCACAACGCCCAGGGCCAGGCCACCATAGGCCACCCCAAAGGAGTCGAGGGCCGTGTAATAGGCGATGCGGTCGCCAGCTTCCACATGCGCTTTCAGGATGCTCATTTGTTCAGCGTTCAGTGTGACAGACATGGTTTACCTCCGGGAGTTATCTGGTTCTCTTGTCGTTTTCAGGGCGATACTTCGGATCGACCGCACAACGCAGCATGGCCCGCGCGGCCTCTTCGATCTCGTGCCAATGCGGGAGCTGCGAGCGCTGATACCGAACCAGTACATCAAGCCCCTCGGCGCGGAAGTCCTGCTCACAGTCGGGATAAGGCACGTTGGTGCTGCAATTGAAGACCGAGCGTATCATTCCGTCTGCGGTGCGGTCGACATAGATTTCATCAATAAAATGACCGGTGCGCCGGCCGGAGAGATTCACCTGGTTGAGCCGTGGATCGAAACGGGCGGGCGTTTCCGTGCCGAAATCGGGGTCGGTCGATCGTCTGTTGCCCGTGCCGCGAATGGTGGCTGTTCGAAATTCCAATAGCTTGTCAAGATCGACAATGTCGCGCAGCACGACGGTAATGCTATGATCGTTTCCGGCGCGGATCCGCTCGGCATGCTCACTCGAGTCCAGCCCTTCCCAGGTATCGAGATCCAGCATGAATCGCTCACCGTCGCGCTCCGGCACTTTCGACAGATCCTGTATCGCCGCGCGGGTGCGGAAGAAATTCCGCGGCAGGACGATCGGCACCACGGTGTTTTCCTGATACATTTCGATTTCATGATAATAAAGCCGCGTGTCCTCCTCGAACATCCGACAGGGATCCACCCCCTCTGCCCTCAGCGGCAGGCTGGAGATGAGCAAAACGCCGATAAAGCTTCGAATGAACATCATGCCTCCGGGAGTTATCTGGTTCTCTTGTCGTTTTCAGGGCGATACTTCGGATCGACCGCGCAACGCAGCATGGCCCGCGCGGCCTCTTCGATCTCGTGCCAATGCGGGAGCTGCGAGCGCCGATATCGAACCTTTGCATCGAGCCCTTCGGCGCGGAATTCCTGCTCGCAGCTTGGGTAAGGCACGTTGGTACTACAGCGGAAGACTGAGCGTATTGTTCCGTCTGCGGCGCGATCGACATAAATCTCGCCTATAAGAATGGTACTCCTGCCGGACAGATTCACCTGATTGAGCCGCGAATCGAAGCGGGCCGGCGTTTCCATGCCGAAATCGGGGTCGGTCGATTGTCTTTTGCCCGTGCCGTGAATGGTGGCTGTTCGAAATTCCAATAGCTTGTCAAGATCGACAATGTCGCGCAGCACGACGGCAATGCTGCGTTCGTTTCCGGCGCGGATCCGCTCGGCTTGCTCGCTCGAGTTCAGCCCCTCCCAGGTATCGAGATCGATCCAGAACATCTCACCGTCCCGCTCCGGCCCTTTTGACAGATCCTGTATCGCCGCGCGGGTGCGGAAGAAATTCCGTGGCAGGACGATCGGCACCACGGTGTTTTCCTGAGACATCTGGATTTCATGATAATAAAGCCGCGTGTCCTCCTCGAACATCCGGCAGGGATCCACCCCCTCTGCCCTCAACGGCAGGCTGGAGATGAGCAAAACGCCGATAAAGCTTCGAATGAACATCATCCTCCGGGGAAGTGTCTGGCACTCTTTGAAGTCATCCCGCCTTTTCAGGCATTTTTGCGGCGTTTTTACGGCGTTTCCAGCGCGCGCCGGTCTCAGGCTTCAGGCAAAATCCTGTTGCTCCGCGCCGTCCCCTATGCGCGATGTGGACCCGACAGCCCTTTTCCCGGGGCGGCGGTCTTTGCGCCTGCCGCGCAAGCCAATCAGGCGTCAGCCGAGGGCGTGAGGGCGTCGCGGCCGAGGTTGCCGCCCTGGCGTTTTCCAACCTGTCAGCTGCCACGAGATGAGCCGGACAGGCCGGATGACGCCTTGTTTTGCGGCCGTTTGCAAGCGTGGCGGCATCGGGAATACGGGCGATGAACGCCTCGACAAACCCGTCGTCGGCCTCCATGAGCATGCCGTGGGCGGTGGCAGCGATGGCGCCATTCGTGGTCCTGAACGACGCCAGGCCCGGCGGACATCTGCTTGATGCGCGCCTGTTTCCTGGGCTGTGTCTTTCATGATACGTTGTCGATGGCAGGGCGTTTTCGGGTCGTGCCATTGGGCCCGCCTTGCTGGCATTGACATGAATATGGCCAAACGACAATCCTGATTGTGCCTTTTGGCTTCAAACCTTTTACAGCGTCAAGCATAATTCCGGAAGGCTCCAGACTGGCAATCCTCTGGAGCCAGTCTGTTTCAATGAACAAGAAGAATGGCTTGTCCCGCTATCGTCAGAGAAAACTGATTTCACTGTTCTGCGCCGACCTCACGGCCACTCAGGCCGCTCTCGTGGGCGGCTACAACCGCAATACCGCGAACCGCTACTACCGCCTTTTCAGGGAAGCGATCCGCGACCACCAAAGAGCTCTGCAGGAGAAATTCCCGGGCACCGTCGAGGTCGACGAGAGTTACTTCGGTGCCACCCGAAAGCGTGGCGATCCAGGTTCCGGAAAACGTGGACGGGGCTCGCGGAAACAGCCGGTCTTCGGCATCTGCGAGCGCGGCGGCCGGGTGTTCGCCGAGCTCGTTCCGGATTGCGGGAAGAAGACATTACAAGGGCTTATAAGGGGAAAGGTCGCTCTGGAGACGGTGATCATGTCGGACGGATGGGCGGGTTACGATGGCCTGGTCGATGTCGGCTACGACGCCCATTTCCGCATCGAGAAGGCCGCCCGGGCTGCCGAGAACCGCCCTGCCTTCGTCGACGGCGACATCCATATCAACGGCATCGAAAGCTTCTGGTCTTTCGCCAGGCGACGCCTGGCCAAGTTCAACGGAACCCGCACCAATTTCGAGCTCCACCTCAAGGAATGCGAGTGGCGATGGGCAAGAATTTCGATACACTCGTCGAAGAATTCAATGCAATGCCAGTCTGGAGCTGACCGGAATTACCTGACGTGGCCTGAAATCAGAGATTTTGGACGCGTCAGATGATACTCTTTGTGTCAGGTATTTCGTCAAACGCTATAATTTACGCTGATGCTTCGCGGGTTTTGCAATCAAGCTCCACTCCCTTCAGCCATAGCGGCCCGGATCGGCGCGCAGACAAACGCGGCGGCTCTCCCCGGGCGTTCCGAACAAATTCATACCCAGGCCATTGCCCGCCTCGAACAGCTCCCCGGCGACCCCGACACCCTCCATGCCGCCACGGCCATCCCGCAACACCAATCCGAGGCATGACGCTCACGCCAGCCCCCAACGCCATCATCGCCCGGATCCAGCCCGATCCCGGCCGTCTGCTTTCCGCGGCACGTTTCCCAGACGACATCGCCCAACATCTCGCCTTTTCCCCGGATCAAATACTCCGAAAGCCCGGGGGCAGCGCCCCCGGCCACCCCGTTCCGCGCTTTCCCGCAGGCTTTGGGCACGCGACCCCCAAAATCGCCTTTCCCCGCGGCTCCGCCGCTTTGCCCCCTGGCAAACCCGGGGCGCCCCGGTGCCGCGAAGCGGCGCGCCGGCCTCCCGCTCACCGAACAACCACCGCCGCCCCTTGCGCATCCCGCACATTGCGAGGCGCACGGGCAACACAATTCCGTCTCCGCCGGAGCGATCCCCCCCTGAACACTGGATTTTTCCAACCTTTCCCACTACGCTTGCAGAAAACGAACAGGCAGAACTCCATAGCAGAACTCCATAAAGGAGCCCGAGCAGTGAAAATCATGGGTAACCCCTGGGCGCGTACAGCGGCCCTTTTGTTGTGTGTTGCAGGCGTTTCCGGCTGCGAGATGTTGCCACGGTCCGGCCCCAGCAAGTCTGAAATCTACGCCGGTTCCGTCCAGCAGCAGGGCGATGCGTTCATCGTCGCGGTCAACGATCATGTGACCCGCGCCACCGCCGTTGCGCCCGCGCTCGGGTTTTCGAAGGCTTTCCTGCGCGCCGGAGTGGTCGGCTCCGACACCATTCACCCGGGCGATGTGCTGGGCGTGTCGATCTGGGAAAATGTCGAGGAGGGCATTCTTGCCAAGTCCGCCGCCCCGGCGATGCTCGAAGAGGTGCAGGTCGACGGGTCCGGTTTCATCTTCATCCCCTACGCCGGCCGCATCAAGGCCGCGGGCAACACCCCGGAGGCGGTGCGCCGGATCGTGACCCGGAAACTCGAGGAACAGACCCCCGACCCGCAGGTCATGGTGACCCGCGTGGCCGGCGACGGCGCAACGGTATCGGTCACCGGCGCGGTCGGCGGCCAGGGCGTGTTTCCGATCGAACGCCCGACCCGCACCCTCGGCGCAATGCTGGCCAACGCCCGTGGCGTGACGATTCCCCCCGAACTCGCCGTGGTCCGGATCATCCGCGGCGGCAAGACCGGGCAGATCTGGTATCAGGATCTGTTCGAACATCCCGAACTCGACATCGCGCTCAGAAACGGCGACCGCATTCTTGTCGAGGCAGACACCCGTGCCTTCACCGCGCTCGGGGCCACCGGCACCCAGACCCGGATGAAATTCGAAACCCGCACCCTCAGCGGCCTTGAAGCGATTGCCCAGGTGGGCGGGCTCAGCCCGACCCTGGCCGACCCGACCGGTGTTTTCGTGTTCCGCAATGAATCCGCCGAAATCGCCGGAAACGTTCTTGGCCGCAGCGATCTTGTCGGGGCGCAGCGGATGGTCTATGTGCTCGACCTCACCGAGCCCAACGGCATGTTCAAGGCGCGCGACTTCGTGATCCGCGACGGAGATACGGTCTATGTGACCGAAGCGCCCTATGTGCAATGGACCAAGATTCTCACCGCACTGACTTCGGCAACCAGCGCGGTCAGCGCGGTCGGCTCCACCGCCGAAAGCCTCAATCTGGTCGACGACTAGACCATGCCGCGGTCATCCGCATTCACGCGCCCTGCTCTGGCCGCCCGGTTCCGCATCCCGCGAAGCACGGAACCGGTGCCATTGTTGCGCCACATGCGTTAGTCCGGCCGGTGGACCGCATACCGGCAGACTCGCAAGCCCCCGGGACGGCACCGTCCCGGCGGCTGTTCGTGCCCTCGCTCAGCTTCGTCACCAACCGGCGTTTGCGCCGCATTCTCGCGCTTGCAGGCTGGGAAGTGCATGTGTTCGGCCGCCCCGGCCCGAACGATGCGGTGGGCATCTGGGGCCGGGGCCGCACATCCGCCCGCGCCGAACGCCTCGCCCGGACCAGCGGCGCGCGGCGCGTCTGGCTCGAAGACGCCTTCCTGCGTTCGGTCGCGCCCGGGCGCAGCGGCGAGCCGCCCATGGGGCTCCTGATCGACGAAAGCGGGCTGCATTTCGACGCCACCGGCCCTTCGGATCTCGAAACCCTGCTGGCCACCCATCCGCTTGACGACAGCGCGCAGCTCACCCGCGCCCGCCAGGCGATGGATCTCATGGCCCGGGCGCATCTGTCGAAATACAACGCCTTCGACCCCGCCCTGCCGCTCCCCCCTGCCCCCTTCGTGCTGGTGATCGACCAGACCGAGGGCGACGCATCGTTGCAGGGGGCGGGGCGGGCGCGGTTTCTCGAGATGCTGGCGATTGCAGCCGAGGAACACCCCGGGGCCGCGATCGTGATCAAGACCCACCCCGAGACCGCCGCCGGCCATCGCCCCGGCCATTTCGGCCCCGAAGACGCCAGCCCGCGCGTGACCCTGGTGGATGCACCGGTCGACCCCTGGGCGCTGATGGGGTCCGCGCAGGCGGTCTATACGGTGAGTTCCGGGCTCGGTTTCGAGGCGATTCTCGCCGGTCACCGCCCGCGGGTGTTCGGCACGCCGTGGTATGCCGGCTGGGGCCTCACCGAAGACGACCACAGCTTCCCGCGCCGCAACCGGCGCCTCACCCGCGCCCAGGCTTTCACCGGCGCGATGCTGCTCTACCCCACATGGTACGACCCGCATCACGACCAGCCTTGCGGCGTCGAACAGGTGATGACCGCGCTGGAGGCCCGCGCCCGCGCCTGGCGCGAAGACCGGCAGGGCTATGTTGCCTGCGGAATGCGGCTGTGGAAACGCGCCGCCCTTGCGCGGTTTTTCGGGCGCGAACGGCGGATGCTGTTTCGCAATGGCCGCACTGCGGTGGAGGCGGCCCGGCGCAGCGGCCGGGTGCTGATGGCCTGGGCCGGGACGGCAGAGGGGCTTGAAACGGAGGGCCTGCCGCTCGTCCGGGTCGAAGACGGCTTTCTGCGCTCCCGCGGGCTCGGCGCAGACCTGGTCGCGCCGATGTCGCTGGTGCGGGACGATCTCGGCATCTACTACGACCCGCACCGCGAAAGCCGCCTCGAACGGCTGATCATCGCTTCGGTGCGCCTGCCCGATGGCGCCCGGGCCCGCGCCGAACGGCTGATCGAGGGGCTGATCCGCGCACGGCTGACCAAGTACAACCTCGCCGGCGGGGGCGCGGCGGGGATCGAGGCGGCGGCCCCGGCCCTGCCCGAAGGCCACCGCATTCTGGTGCCGGGACAGGTGGAGGACGACGCCTCTGTCCGCCTCGGCACCAGCGCGGTGACCACCAATCTGGGCCTTCTGGAGGCGGTGCGCGCCGCCAACCCGCAGGCCGTCATCGTCTACAAGCCGCACCCGGACGTGGAGGCCGGCCTGCGCAAGGGCACCGTCCCGCCTGACGCTCTGGCCCGCCTCGCCGATGTGGTGGCCACCCGGGCCGACCCGGTTGCGCTGATCGAGGCGGTGGACGAGGTCTGGACCCTGACCTCGCTCCTCGGCTTCGAAGCGCTGATCCGGGGCCGCAAGGTCAGCTGCCTTGGCGCGCCGTTCTATGCGGGCTGGGGGCTCACCCGCGATCTCGGCGAGGTGCCGACGCGCCGGGTGGCCCGGACCGACATCATCGCCCTCGCCCATGCCGCGCTGATCGACTATCCGCGCTACCACGATCCGCTGACAGGCGCACCCTGCCCGGCCGAAGTGGTGGCCGACCGTCTGGCCCAGGGCCAGGCCGCCCCCACCGGCCCGCTCGCGCGGCTGCTCGCGAAGGGCCAAGGGCTGACACTGGGGCTGTTCGGCACCTGGTGGCGGTAGGCTGGGCGCGCAAGGTGCTGGGCGCCGGCTGGCAACGTTGCCGGGTGCATTTCCAGCGCAACCCGGGCGCAACCACCGGGTCCGCGCAGGCAAGACCCGCAAGCCGGTGGTCCGTGCGGTGGTGAAGACAATCTTCGCCGGGAAGGATCGCGAACAGGCCCACGCCCGGTGGCGCGAGGTCGCCGGCAAGCTGCACGACAGGTTCCGCGATGTCGCCGGGCTCATGGACGAGACCGTGCATGACGGGCTCGCCCGTATGACCTTCGCCAAGAGCCTGCATTCGAAGACGCAGGGGGACACCAGATCCTGCACCACGTCCCGGCGCACCCTCCGACAAGACGCCAATAAATGCCTGTTTCCCGTTTGGACAGGCAAACGCTTGAAGCGAATCGGCAAAATGACTGGAGTTACAGAATCGAGGATGAAAGGATATTCGATATGAAACTCAAGACTCTTTTGCCTTTGGTTGCAGTTCCTGGCCTTGCGGCCTGTTTCGATGGTCCCGGACCGGCAACCCCCGGTTCCACCGCCTGCCCGGCGGCTTCGTTGCAATACATGATCGGCCAGCCAGCCAGTGTGGCCGAAAGCTACGTCTACAGCCCCAAGCGGGTGAAGTATCCGGGCGAAGCATACACGCTGGACTACAATCCGAACCGGCTGAATTTCACCATCACCGGCGGGGCAATTTCAGCGGTTTCGTGCAACTGATCCGGTATGGCCGCAGCCTTGCGGAGCGAACCGATGGCGTCGGGCTGAAAAGTCTGGCCACTGCGTGGCGTTGACGACAAAACCTATGTGTTTTGGCCGGATTGTCTGGCTTCCCTCAGCCAGGCCGTTGGGTTCGTGCCCAGAACACGCAAGAATTCCCGGTTGAAGTTCGACTTGGTATTGAAGCCGGACATCAGCATGGCATGGGTGACCGGCTCGCCCTCCAGCATCGCTTTCTGAGCTGCCGCAATCCGGGCGTTGTTGATGAAACGGGATAGGTTTTCCCCGGTTGCCCGATTGATTGTCACCGACAAGGACTTCGCCGGCACGCCCATTTTGCGCGACAGCCTGGACAAGGTGAGGTCCGGGTCCAGATAGGGCTTTTGCGTCTCCATGAACGCCTGAATGCGCTCCCGGATTTCCGGGTCTGCAACCTGCGATGCGGGCGGGTCATGCGGTTCGTCGTCAACGACGGTCTGCAAATGCGGTGAAAGACTGAGTATGCCGATAATCAGAAGAGTGCCGACGGAAAACACGCTGACGATCCATGCCCGAAGCTCCGGATAACCGGCAAGCTGTGTCGCGGCAATCAGGGCATCGCTCACCGCCGAGGCGACAAGGGCCGCACCGATAACACGCCAGATGCGCGCTGGCAGTTCGCCACTGGCCAGAAGCGCATCGGGTTGCGCATCGGCCCCGTCCCTGATGGAAAGCAGGATCAGCACCCCATAGATCACGAAGAGCCCCGGCAAGAGCACATCCAGAAACTGTGGGGCAACCAGAAGGGCTGCGGCCGACGTGATTGGCCCAAGCGCGTGCAACATGTCCGTGCGGGAAACCCGATTGTGGTACGCAATCCACGCGACCGGCGGGATGAAGGACGCCACGAGTGGCTGCACCCATCGCATGATCCCGACGCCATAGTGCTGGCCGAGCGCCATGACCAGCGACTGCCCAGCACATAGCATGAGCAGCAGACCCAGCGGGTTTGCCTGCCCTCTTTGCCGCCAGAGCCGAAGGCCGGCAAAGCCCAGCACGCAGGCCACAAAAACCGGAATCGGAAAGCTCGGCACGCCATTTTCCTCCACAGCCTGTCACCGAGAATAGTCCCGCAACCGGATCATGACGACCTGGAACCGGATCCAGGACGCGGGCCCGGGGGCTTGCATCTATTGAAGGGCATTGTCCGACAAGCAATGGAGAAAACGATGAGAACGATGCTTTCCGCAGCCGTACTGTCCTTGTGCGCCTCGGGCGCTTGTGCCGACGCGGCGGGGCTTCAGATTACCGAGGTGTTCCTGCCACATCACAACGCTCTGACACGGGCCGCAATCTGGTATCCGAGCACATCATCGGACACCCCAACTCTTTATGCCAACACCCCCGTATTCGAAGGCGTCGAGGCCCATATCGGCGGGCCCGTGTCGACCGGGCGGCATCCTGTGGTCCTGTTCAGCCACGGCCTGGGCGGCACCGATCGTGCGCAGGCCTGGCTCGGCGCGGCTCTCGCCGAACGTGGCGCGATCACCATGTTCGTCAACCATCCCAACTCGACCTGGGGTGATTTCGACATGTCGGAAGGGATCCGGCACTGGACCCGTGCGCAGGACATGAGCACCGCTCTTGACGCGCTCCTGGCCATGCCCGGATTTTCCGACAGCCTCGACATGTCCCGTGTCATGGCTGCCGGGTTTTCCTATGGAGGCTGGACCGCGCTTTCTCTGGGCGGAGCAAGAGGAAACCATGCCGGCATCGTGGAGGCCTGCACAACTCTGCCGGAAATGGAGGCCTGCGCACTGCTTTTGTCCGAAACTGTAAACATGCAGCGGACAGCCCCCTCGATCTGAAATGCCAGCTACGCAGATGCGCGTGTGACACAGGTTGCCGCCATTGATCCCGCGTTCGTCTGGGGCCTGGAGAAGCCGGATATCGCGGATCTGTTGCCGTCGACTGTTGTTGTTGGCTTTGGTGGCGATGGCGACAGAATGCTTGCGACCGACATTGATCGCAGCGGGCTTGCCGGCCACCTGGGAGAGCGGAGAATCGAACGGTTCGATCCCGCCGGCCACTTCAGCGCCATGCCAATGTGCACCCCCTCTGGCGAAGCTGTTTTGGCAGCGGAAAATGATGACGGGTCATGCCTAGCTGAGTGACTGTTTTTTGTCACAAGGCTATGAAAAGGCATGAAGAACAGATACTCCTTCCGTTCACGCATTTCCGAGGCCAAGATCCGCGAGATTGTGAGGTGTTTTTCAGCCGATCTGAGCGCCCTCCAGACGGCTGAACTCACCGGCACAAACCGCAATACGATCAACCGGATCTATCGCGGCCTGCGCGAACGTATCCTGATCGTATGCGAAGAAGCGCGGCCCATGTTCGGCGTGGTCGAGGTCGATGAAAGCCTCTTCGGGCCGCGCCGTGTGAAGGGCAAACGCGGGCGCGGCGCTTACGGAAGGCACCAAGACAATATCCATGACCATCAGGAGCTTGACAGCCAGCCAGGTGATCGCGGCGCTGATGATGGCCACCCCGCTTTGGGCGCGCGACACTCTGTTGATCAACGGCACGATCTGCACCGTTGATGCCGAAAACCTCTGGGCCGAAGCCATGGTTCTGGATGGCGAGACCATCTGGTTTGTCGGCCCCGCCGAAGAGGCACGCGCACCTGGACAGCGGCGGTCAGACCATTGACCCGAAAGGGCAATTCGTCATGCCTGCCATCATTGACAGTCACGCCCACCCCGGCATGGTCGCGCTTCTCAACTCCGAGGGCGGCGAGCACGGCCTGCCCAGCGAGAGCAAAGAGGCGTTGTTTGATTTCCTCAGGCAATTCGCCAGGGAAAACCCCGGTCTGCCTTTCGTGACGCTTGGGCCCTGAGATGTGCGCCTGTTTGCCCCAAAGGCCCCGACCGGGCGGATCTGGACGCCATTTTCCCCAACACACCGGTTTGCTGAATGACACCAGCGGCCATAGCGTCCGGGTCCATACGGCCACGCTGAACATGCTGGGCATTACCGACAAGACCCCGGATCTGAGCGAAAACCTGTCCTGTTTCCTGCGCGACGAAAATGGCCGTCTGACGAGCTGGATCAGGGAATTTGCCCCGATGCCTTATATCGTCGCCATGATGACCAAGGCACCGGATGATATTCAGGAACACCTTGGCTATTTCCTCGACTTTCCGGAAAGCCATGGCGTGACGACGATCATGTAAAGGGCCCATTCGGCGAGCTATGGTCAAATCCGGTGTCCGGGCGGTTTGAATGACGGCGGTGCATCTGGTTGGTTTGTTGTTGCGGCACAAGCCACCAACCAAAGGAGCACCACCACCATGGACGACGCTACCATCATCACATTGTCGGATCGAGATACGGTCACGGACCCGCTGACGATTCATGCCCGAAAGCTGATAACGGCTGAAGTAGGCGGCATATCATGGCGGTGTTGAAGACGCCGTCCGGGGTATCGATTTCGTCAACGGCTTAAAGCCGTCAACCCCAGATCAGGCCGCCGCATGAGGATCATCTGGACACCGGATTGGAAAACAGCTCACGACACAGGCGGCAAAGGTCAAGGAAGAGGTCATGGGATTGCTCCTTTGTTTAGAGTATGTTGTGGAATAGTGGGCACCGGTATTTCGGATTTCGACATACGAAAACAAAACGCTAGAGCAGGCGGCGTGAATGCGAATGAGCGCGGCATGCTCTGGTTCGATGAAGTGGTCCCACCATTTCGGACAGGTTTGCAGCGTTTCCAAGGTTTATCGGTTTTAGGTTTCATGCTGCGTGTCGCTTTTCAAGCCTGCCCAATATGCGTCGTCCGGCGTCTGCCGATCAAGCGCGGAATGGGGCCGTCTGGTGTTGTAGAAAGCCATCCAGTTCTTGACGACGCGCCGGGCCTGGAATCCGTTGGTGATTTCCTCAAGGTAGATGGCCTCTTGTTTCAGGCTTCGCCAGAGCCGTTCGATGAAGATGTTGTCGAGGTAGCGGCCGCGCCCATCCATCGAGATGCGCACGCCCGCCTCGGTCAGTGTCGTGATCCAGGCCGATCCAGTGAACTGGCTGCCCTGGTCCGTGTTCATGATCTCGGGCGGGCCGTATCTGGCGATGGCCTCGTTCAGGGCATCTACGCAAAAGCGCGGCACCTCGGGCATGCCGGTTTCAATGGAAAGGCTGGGCAGCGTCCATGACCCGGACTGGAACGCGTGAGTCCAGGGGCCGGTGCCGGTCGTGGTCGGGTCACCGAAGGCCGCCTGGAGCCAGAACCCGAACGCCTCCGCGTCGAGCGGCACCACGACATCGCCGTCCGCCGTCACCGCATCCTTGATCGGTGCCAGCGGGTCGCGACCGTAGCCGAGCAGCTCGGAGTTCAAGAGCGGTTGTTCTGCGCCAAGCGTGGTGCTGGCGAAGGGCATCTTTACGAAGCCGCCCGCGGGCGGTGTGCCATAGGTGCTCTCGAACGCAAGCGCCATCTGCGCCCGCGCGCCTTGCGCACGTGCCATGGGGGTCTCCTTGGGTTGTCAGGATCAGCCGAGCGGGTCGGCCGTGGAATAATGCAGCACCACCGGGATCACGGCGGCTTTCAGGCTCACCGCGCCTTCAACTGGCAGATCGACCGGGCGCGGCGCTTTCGCCTCGACCCAGTCGCAGAGCCCGCCCAGCGTGCGGTCGGTGGCAATCGCTGCGCCGACGCTGGCCGTCAGCGTGTCAAACGCGGCGTCACGGTTGGCGCCCTGCACGACCGCCTCGATCTCGGCGCGGTGCTGGTAGTGATAGCGCAGCGGCGACAGCGTGACCTCTGGCTCCCCCGGTTCTCCATCGCGCAGGATCAGCAGGCCATCAGCCGGCACGCGCTCAGGCAGCACGTCGCCACGCAGGGCGGTGGCGGGCAGCGTCGCGAGGCGGACGTGGAGGGACCGGAGGATGGTTTCGCGAGAGGTGGGCATATCACTCTGTCAAAATTCGTCGCATTCTGCGGATTGATACAGCGACTACCGCGAGCTAAGATCGAACGGAAATGTCGGTGAACAGAGTTTCCACAGATGGGTAAAGGCGGCTATTTGGGTGGTAATACGATTATCTCCCCCGGTGGGCGGGGTTGGAGCAATGATCCGTTGGCACCAGTATCTCAAGGGGAAAAACGCCCAAAGCCCAAGCTTATCAGTAAATCGCACGAACCAGATACTGAATGGCTTATGAACTTTGCAACATCATGTGCAGCCTGTGCGGTCCTTGGAATTGGGTTCCCTCCTCGAAGCGTACTCGGCGAGAGATTCGATAAGTTATTTGATGGAAACCGTGAGAAGTTCCACGAACCCTTCCGAGCCAGGATTGGCTCATTAAAGAGCAAGGCGCGGCTACTCCTGAAGGCACATATTGATTGGGCCGCTGCCGATGTTCAACGTGGCAAGCCATTGTCCAATCTTCCTAAAGCACTTCAATTCTGTTTGCTGCATCCGCGCTTCAATGACGCAATCGTGAAAGAGGTCGAAATTGCTCTCGCTCGTAAGACGGGGCATGTCTCGGGTCCCTCTGCTTTGGATCCTCGAAAAAAGAAATCGAAGCAAACCACCAAGTAACAATCCGCCATCGGCGTTCGGCCAATCTGAGCTACTCCCCGAAAATCGGACACTGACGCAGGCTACGAATTGCTGTCTGCTGATCTTCGACGAGAAGGAGATCAGAGATGTCGAAACGGAAGCAGC
>PDWJ01000899.1_pt1 | contig 40066 bp, 35 predicted proteins | sample 1430881 | NCBI WGS metagenome assembly PDWJ01 (sample SAMN01162460, study PRJNA174530) | Oral metagenome, whole genome shotgun sequencing project. | biome: Marine environment; feature: Marine mammal; material: Swab sample of the gingival sulcus; isolation source: swab sample of gingival sulcus...
TATCGATCAGCAGGTTCCAGCTCAGGTATCAGGATGGGCGATAGTTAGGTAAGATAGGTGCCGGTTTATTTGTTTTACCTAACGCTCAAGAGAATCAGCCATGAGAACCATCCACAAATTTGAAGTTCACATCACCCAGGAAGCTCAAACTATTGATCTGCCAAAAGATCATCGGTTTCTCGCAGCGGAATATATTATTCCCAAGCGTTTGTTAGGTGTATGGATGGAAGTGCCGGCAGATCTAACCATGGAGAAGGTGCCACACCAGTTTCGGGTGTTCTGCACGGGTGATGGTATACCTGCCAACTATAAATATCTTGCGACCTGCATTGACCAATACCTGCCTGAGGCCTATCACTTATATCAAGTGGTTGAATAATTGGCAGGTTGAGTAATGTCCCATCCTGATACTATTGGTAAATACAACATCGAAGGCGTTCTGGGTAAGGGTGCCATGGGTGTTGTTTATAAAGGTTTTGATCCTAATATTGCCCGCCCGGTCGCCATTAAAACTATTCATAAGAGCTTATTGGATAGTGAAATGGGCCAGGAAATGCTGCGTCGCTTTCAAACCGAAGCACAGGCTGTCGGCAAGTTAACCCATGCTAACATTGTGGGTATCTATGAATTTGATCAGTTTCAGGGCACCCCATACTTTGTGATGGAGTATGTTGAGGGTAAAGACCTTAAAACTTTGATCAAGGAAGGCAAGGAATACACCCTGGATGAAGCTATTCAGGTTATATCCGCAGTGCTCGATGGCCTGGATTATGTGCATGAATTCGGGATTGTGCACCGCGATATCAAGCCCGCCAATATTTTTATCACTAATAAAGGCGTCGTAAAGATTGCTGATTTTGGTATTGCCCGCATGGACAATTCCGAGCTAACCCAGGTTGGCAGTGTGTTGGGAACGCCGTCTTATATGTCGCCGGAGCAATGCATTGGGGCAGGCGTTGATGAGCGTTCGGATCTGTTTTCAACCGGCGTTATGCTCTATGAGCTTCTTACCGGAAAAAAACCCTTCCGTGCAGATCAGGCAACGGCGATTATCAATAATGTTATTAACCTGAAGCCACAGAATCCTACGGCGCTTAATAAATCACTGCCAGGGTCGTGCGATCATTTGATGAAAAAAGCGTTGGCGAAAAATGCCAACCAGCGTTATCAAACGGCGGCTGAATTTAAAGAAGATTTAATCAAGTGTGGCAATGGTCAGCATGTTTATGGGCCACAAGCTCCCTGGTATATAGGCGGTGGCATTGCAGCAGCAGTGATTGTGCTGGCTACGGTGGGGGCTATTGCTTTAAAAGGTGGTGATGAGCCGAATGCAGCCAAAAACCTTGATGATACTCCGGTGGTCGTGGCGAAGGTTCAAGAGCCAGTGTCGCGGCTGTCGGTACAGGATCAGGAAAAGGTTGATCGCCTGCTGGATGTGGCAAGGGCTCATTTTCTGGTGGGTCGGTTAGTGTCGCCACAAGGCAGTAATGCGCTTGATGCCTACCGTATGGTGTTAGATACCGATCCAAAAAACCGTCAGGCCGAACAGGGAATCGCTGAAGTAAAAACAAGGTTCTTTAAGCGGGCAAAAATACTTTGGATGCAGGGTGAGCACGAAGAAGCAAAACAGCATTTGGCGTTAGCGCAGCAGCTGTTTTCCAACGACCCTGAACTGATTCAATTACAGCAGTTAATGCAGCCCTAGCAGACTGTTGATTTATTCTGGCATGTAGCTGTCGGGTAAGCGCACTTTCAGGGCTGCGTCTAAATGCAGTTGTGCCTCATCCCATTGGTGGTTGCTACGGGATTCTTTGGCCAGCTCCAGGTGTTTTTTCGAAATCATGGCTCGTACATCCGATATCTGGCTGTCGTCAGGGTTTAATGCTATCAGCTTAACCAGCAAAAACGTGGCTGTACCTTCCCGTTCCGCTGGCCCCAGATTTTTTCCCGCTACTGCAGCTTTGATGGCGTTGATTAAATACGTTTCGTTTTCTATATCCGGTTCAGCGGCCACAATATCCTGTTCGAGTCTTTCTGGTGCAGCAATCTCAACCGTGTCAACTGTAGCAGTGGTGGTATCTTCTATGGGTAAAGTTGCTGTATCGGTGAATGCAGCCCCGTTGGTGTTGTCACTTGTTTCAGCCGTTGTCTGTTCCCAGGGCGATGGGCTTGCTGGGGTATCGGTTGTCGCTGGTGTTGCCTCTGATACTGTTTCAGTATTGCTGATAGATGCTGTTTCTACGGTTGCTTCCGGTGTTTCGCTGGCAGGCCAGAACACAATAACCAGTAAAACAACGACAGCTACGGCAACTCCTGTTCCAATCAGTGCCAGGGGTGGTTTTGTAGATTTTACTAGTGGCGCAGCGGGTTCGGTTTGCAGCTGGGGTGCAGGCTCAAAAGCCGGTGTCGATGCTGTTTCAGGCTCCGGCTGTGGTAATTCGGGTTCTGACTGCGGTAATTCGGGTTCTGGCAGTTCTTCTGCTTCAGGCTGTTCTTTTGAGTTGGGCGCTGCCTCAGCAACAGGCGCTGCTGCTGCCTGCCGGGGTGGCATAGGCATAATCACGGTGGCTTCATCTGTGTAATCATCCGCAGGCTTTACCGGCGGTGTATTGAAGGTGGCAGCCGGTGTCTCAGTCGGGTCGCCGTCTGTGATGGTGCCAACCAGGGTGGGATCGCCGGAATCTGTTGCAACGTCGCTGTCTTCCTCGGAAAACATCATGGTTGTTTCAGTGTCGGCAGGAGTTTGTGATATATCCTGCTGATGAAAAGTGGCCGCGGTGTTTTCCAGTTTGGCTCGCAGATTAATAAAGTCGGTAACCGGGATCGGGGTTTGCTGTTGTGCTTTATCCAGCGCCGCAACCGCCTCACCAGACAGGTGCGGATCCTCAGAAAGCATTCGGGTGAGTGCCCCGAACAGCTCATCGTACTCGATTTCCTTGTTTCTGAATGATTTGAAAAGGTCATTTACCTTTTCCATAAGCAAAACCCCGTTATTTCGCGAATCCCGGCAATACCTGCCTTAACAGCAGTGTCTATAATAGCGACTGGAAGAAAAACTCACCAGCCTCGTGGCCAGCATAGCGTGCCGGGGCATAATCGGGTACCTGGTTATGATCCAGTTCGCGTGCCCGGATGCGCACCTTGCCTAACACTTCGCGGTAAATAGAGTGGCCTTCAACAATGCCGCTTGCTTTATCCAGAGTATCAATAAAGGCCCGTGCGAATACTGAGTGGCCACTACCGCCGCCATCCAGCACTGGAGCAACACCGCCCGATGTGAGTACCGTTCTTGCTTTGGCTTTCGACATGATTTTTACCCATTCAGCATGATCTTCCGGCGACATATCAATGTTGACACGCGGTACTGATGCCATCGACAGGGTGCCTGCATAGCAGGAGTCTGCCACCACCAAAACGTGTTTTGCCGGCATGGCATTTAAAATGTCTGATATGGAAACATTGGAGATCCAGTTGGCACTGTTGCCGGGTTCGGCATCTACAGGCAGCCAGTAGCCACGCTTATTAATGTCGTCCAGTTCGCCGTGGCCTGCGTAGTAAATCAGCAGGTTGTCTTGCGGGGTCAGCACTTCCCGCAGGTTATTTAAGGCCGATAAAAGATCATAGCGGGTTGCGTTGGTTAGCAGTGTTGTATTGAAACCATACTTTTCGCGCAGAATTTTTTCGGTTTCTTTGGCATCGTTAATGGGTGTTTCCAGATCCTGATAGTAAGCATAACGGTTGTTGCCAATAATCAACGCATGGTATTTGCCCAGATCAATACCCTTATCAAGTTTAAGCGCAGCAGCTTTAGAAACTTTGATGCTTTCATCCAGCTGCTTTCTGTCGGCCACCAGGCTGAAGTCGAATTCAACCTGGCGTCCGTTTTCATCAATCGCTTTCAGCTTAACGTTGTTTCTTACAGATTTGACCGGAACCGTTACCCAGAACAGGCTGTAATCATCCACCGGTTCCTGTTTACCGTTAACGAAAAAGGCTTTTAGGCCGGAAGGCGCTTTAATTTTGCCCACCACCTCTTTTTCAGTAATGCCGCTACGCAGGCGCACGGTTGGCAGCCCGCGCATTAATGACATGGGTGGATCGATAATTTCAATGGAAGGCGCATCAACATTCATGGCAACCAGTTGTGCCTGATTACCAACATCTGCTTCAGCGGTAGCGATTTTCCGGCTCATCTGGTCAGCGGTTTGATTAAGCTGAGCCAGTTGAGTTTTACGTTCTGATACTTCAGCCGTTGCTTTTGCCAGCTCTGCCTGCAACTGATCAATCAGTGCCTTGCTTTGCTCATGTATTGCTTTGGATTGCTGTGCAATCAGCGCTTTTTCTTTTTCATGTTTTGCTTTTTCTGCTGCCAGTAACTGGCCTTTTTTCAGCTTTAACTGTTGCTGAGTGCCGGCCAGCTGGGTTTGCAGGTCTTCCAGCTGCTGATTTTTAAAGGCCACTTCTTCGCGCAGTGCATCCAGCTCCTGTTGTGCCTGCGATGTGATTTCCACGGTGGATGCATATTGCAGATCATCCGTTTGTACGCCCGATGCCCTGCGGTACCAGTTCAGTGCAACGGCTTTATCTTTTGGCACTCCCAGGCCTTTTTCATACAGATTCCCCAGATTAATCTGGGCGCGGGAAAAACTTTGTTCTGCTGCCTTGCGATACCAGTTGGCTGCGGCTTTGTAGTCCGGCTTAATGCCCAGACCCTTCTCGAATATTTCGCCCACATAAGTTTGCGCTTCGGCATCGCCGGCCTCGGCAATGGGCAACCATATTTTTAATGCGGTGGCATAATCGGCGCGGTCGAAGGCAACATATTCACCGCCGCGAATTTCGCAATCGGTAGCGGTGGTTTTAATGGGTCGCCTGGCGGTTTGATACATCGACATTGCTCCCAGGCGGCGAACCTGGCCCGGCAGCAGGCAATCAATAATTAACAGGTCGTCGGCATTGCGTGCCTCCATGGGCGGTTCGGTTGTTGGGGCGGTGGAACAACCAGCCAACAGAGTAATGATAAAAGCGCTTAAAGTGCTCAGAGTTTTATAGGCATAGGGCTTCATGCTGACTCTCCTGCGAGTTTATATTCATCTTCAAGTATACAAACCTTGCTGAAATTTTAGTTGTTAAAAATTCACGTTTTTAATGATGAATTTATTCAGACGTTACGAATTGCTGATAATCGAGCAGCTTTTTCAATACCTGTGGCCAGAAAGCTTCCCAGCCGTTGATATGATCCACTTTCGGCAAGCGGTGAAATTCTGCCCGTTGTTGTTTATTGGCATAAGCTTCAATCCAGTCGGGGTTAATTACTGTATCGTTTGCACCAGCATAGTGGATTTGGATGATTTTGCCTGAAAGATTAGGGCGATCTGATGGATTCAGTGATAATTTCAGTGGTTGATACTGATGGTTAACGGCCCAGGCGAAAGTATCGAGGTTTCCCGCCAGAGTAACTACCATAGATGTTTTGCTCATCTTTTCAGCCAGCAGAGTTGCAATAGTGCCGCCGCCGCTATGGCCGATTAACACCAGGTGATCGTAATCGTTGCTAAAATGCTGTAAAGCATGTGCCATACTGTTGATAACCTTTTCACTGTAGCGTTGCCTTGTCCATACATTCGGTGAGCAGTTGGTATCTTCAGCGTTAAAGTAGCAGGGGCGTCCGAGATAAACTGCCGGGCGGGTATCCATATGCATCAACTTAAGCATTAGCGGATTGTCCGGCGTTGGATTGGCAGATACTTTGCCATTAACGAAAGCTTTGCCGTCGCCTTCAATATAAACATGCAGAAATTTTCCAGGTTGGTGGCTGGTTTGCAAAGCAAAAGCCGCCGCGTTCACATAGCTGGCATGAAGGTATGGTTCGCCCTGAATAAATTGCAGGTTCGCCTGAAATTGTTTTGCATAATGTTGTTCTACAGGTGTTGTTTGGCAGCCGCTTAATGCAAGCAACGCAAAAACACAGCATATTTTTGCAATGCCCTGAAGGCAACGCCGGTTAATTGTGGATGATAAATAATCAGTTTGAATGTTCATGGCTTTCCCGATTGCGTGAATGACGTAAAAGCTTGGTAATAATTGGCAAACATAATATAAAAAGTTGGTTGTCTGCCAACTGAAAGGTAAGATTGTTGTTATTAATCAGTGAGTAAATACTGAAATTAAAACTAAAATAGAGAATTAATTAAAAGTCTGCAGTCAGGCAGGCCTTAAGTAAATTGATTGACGTTGATTGAGAAAAATTATGCCACTGGTATTAACTGTTGTCCGTCAGCCTGAAGGGGCAAACTTAACTGAAACCCGTATGCTATTCGATGAAGCGGGCGGCACCCTTGGGCGTTCAGTCAGTAGTACCTGGTCGTTGCCGGACCCGTCCCGTTTTGTGTCTTCACAGCATGCCAGTATTCGTTACGAGAACGGCGACTTTTACCTGGTTGATACCAGTACCAATGGCGTGTTTGTTAATACCAGTAATTCACCGTTGGGTACCGGCAACCAGGTTCGCTTACAGCAAGGCGATAAACTGTACCTTGGCGAGTATGAAATTCATGTGGAATTTGATCAGCCCGGTAGTGCCGCCGCTATGTCGGCAGATGATTTTGATCAGTGGCTTGATCCATCCACCGATACCGCTAATGAGGTTGCAGGCGATGGTATCGACCTGCTAACGCCGGAGCAGGAATTGCTTGATCCGCTGGCGGCACTGGATAAAGCCAATGGCCACCAGGATCAATGGCAGGGTGCCAGTCTGGCAGATAATGCCGACATAGCTCAGCAGTCATTTGTTCCCCCCAATCCCATTCCTGACTCATCGGTGGAATCCGGTGCGACTGCACCTGCAAGCGCTGTAGCGTCTGGCAGTGCCGGCGTGATACCCGATGACTGGGATCTGGATGACTTGTTAGCAGGCGATCCGTCGCCGGCCGATAGCACAAACAGCGGAGCCGATGATATAGATGCCTTGTTGGAAGGCACGGGTTATCCTGGCGAACCAGCTGGTGAAGATGTGCAGCCGCGCGATGAACTGGATGCCTTTCTTGGCCTGGATACCGAACCACCAACAGCGACACAAGATCCTGCTGCGGTAGAACCTGACATTGCCGAGCCGGTTGCAGTACCTGAGCCAAAAGTAGAGGTTCCCGAATCCGTGATTACAGGTGCGGTGCCTTCAGCAGCTGCTGCGGCACCATCGCAATCTGCCTGTGATGAACTGATTCGAAGCCTGGGGTTAGATCCTGCCCGCATGAACGATCATGCCCGAGAACATTTTCAGCAAGTATTGGCCGACACATTGCGCGAAACCGTATCAGGCATGATGCAGGTGCTAGGTGCTCGCAATACGATCAAAAATGAATTCCGCATGAACGTGACCATGATTCAGCCGGTGGAAAATAATCCATTGAAATTCTCGCCAAATACCGATGAAGCGCTGCGCAATATGTTTGCCAGCCAGACAAACGCTTATTTGCCGGGTACCGTGGCCATAAAAGAAGGCTTTCAGGATATTGCCGATCATCAAGTGGCAGTGATTGCCGGGATGAGGGCTGCTTTCAGATCATTATTAAAGCGTTTTGATCCAAACGAACTGCAACTGCGGTTTGATCATCAGCATCAGGCTCACGGATTTCTGGCAACCAGAAAAGGCAAATACTGGGAAGCCTATAGTGAGTTTTATCGTCACCTTACCGATAACATGGACGACGCTTTCCAGGATTTGTTTGGTGAAGATTTTGCAGAAGCCTATGAACAGCAAATGGCGCGATTGGAAGCCACACGCAATAAACAGAATTAAATTAAACGGCCAGTTTGGGGGCAATAAATGTTTACAGCATTGCGAAAGCGAACGTTTTTCAGCATCACCATGATTGCAAGCCTGTTGATGGTTATATTCACTACAGGTTGTTCAACCACCGCAAGAGTGCTCAATTTGCAAACTGAAGTCAGCATGAACTTTCAGGTGTGGCCAAATATCAATCCCGATGAAGCAGGTCGTTCTTCGCCATTAGTTATTAGAGTGTTTGAGCTGAAAGATGCGCGTCAGTTTCAAACCGAAGATTTTATTGGTTTGTTTCAGGAAAGCCGTGAACGGCTGGGGGGTGATCTGGTGGCGGAACGCCGTTTAAGAGAGCTAACCCCGGGGATTGATCATCAGGAAGTGTTGCTGCTCGATCCAACAGTTCGTTACATCGGGCTGTTAGCTGAGTTTGTACAGTATGAAAATGCTCAGGCACGATTGGTTTTTCCGGTGGAACCTCATCGCACTACTGAAAAAATTATTTGGGTCAATAAAACCACCATTCAGGTGGTGGACGAAGAAAGACCGAAAAACGCTGATTAACAGCAAATATCATTGGCAATCGCCTAACTAGCTCAAGTGGCGGAAAAGGGAGCAAGTTTACATGTCTCACCTGAATAAAGTGGTCTGGTCAGAGGGAATGTTTCTGCGGCCACAACATTTTCAGCAGCAGGAGCGCTATTTAGAGCGTTTGATAGATCAGCGCAGCAATGCCTTGCACGCCTATGGCTGGGGCTTTCATCACCTGATCATTGATCAGGAACTGTTAAAGCAGGGCAAAATATCCATTGTATCTGCCACAGGTATATTGCCTGATGGTACGCCTTTTAATATCCCGCAGGATGACGCCGACCCCGCAATTCTCGAAATCCCTGAGAATATTCATAATGAAATGGTGTTTTTGGGGGTTCCCTTAAAAAGGGCTGGTGCACTGGAAACAAATATCGGTAGTGAAAAACAGGCGCTGGCTCGTTACAACGCGGTTGATAGTGATGTGCGCGACAACGCTGATCCGGCGGGCGAACTGCAACAACTGCAAATCGGTGCGTTACAGTTACAGCTGTTGCGTGAAAGTGATGACTTGTCAGGCTTTGCCTGCCTGGGGGTTGCCAGAATTGTCGAAAGCCGGGACGACAAACAGGTTATTCTTGATGATCAATATATTATCAGCTGCCTTGATGTTGCAGCGGCGCAGCGTTTAACCGGTTTTCTTACAGAGCTGTCGGGGTTGTTACATCATCGAGGCGAAGCATTGGCGGCACGTCTTGCCGATAGCGGGCGTTCAGGTTCAGCTGAAGTCGCTGATTATCTGTTACTGCAACTGGTTAACCGCCTGGAACCTTTGGTGAATCATTTAGCGAGTCACAAAGGGCTGCATCCGCTGGCGCTATACACAGAACTGGTACAAATGGCCGGTGAAATGGCAACCTTTACAACCCGCAATAAGCGCCCCATAGCCTTTGAACACTATCTGCATGATCGCTTGCAGGAAACCTTTGCTGCTGTTTTCCAGGGCTTGCGACAAAGCTTGAGTATGGTGCTGGAACAAACCGCCATACCGCTGGAACTGGCCGAGCGTAAATACGGTATTCGTGTGTCACCAGTGAATGATCGTTCTCTGATTTCCGGAAGTGTTTTCGTGCTGGCAGTAAAAGCCGAGATTCCCGATGAAGAACTGCGTGTGCGTTTTCCTGCACAGACAAAAATTGGCCCGGTGGAAAAAATCCGCCAATTAGTGAACGCACAATTACCCGGTATTGGGCTACGTGCGCTGCCGGTAGCGCCCCGGCAGATTCCCTACCATGCAGGCTACACCTATTTTGAACTCGATAATAAAAGCGACTTTTGGCGCGACATGCAGCAAAGCGGTGGCTTTGCGTTGCATGTGGGTGGCGACTTTCCTGGCATGGAACTTGAGTTTTGGGCAGTGAGGCAATAATCATGGCAAATGATGATGATCGCACGATTATCCAAACACCGGGCTCTGCCCCCATAAGGCCCACGCCGGGTGGCCGTGGCGCAGCTGCTGTGCCACCGCCGCCACCCCCGCAGCAGCCCACTCCGGTGGTGCCGGCTCCATCGGGTTATTCACAGCAGCCAGCGCCGACCCGGCAGCCTGCTCAGCGCATCGAGGTGTACCAGGGGCTGAATCCCATGGTCAATGCGGCGAATGCGCTACTGTCGTTAATTGTTAACCTGCGGAATACCCCGTCGCATGCCAATGTGGAAGGACTGTATAACCAGGTATCTCAGGAAATTCGCCAGTTCGAGGCCCGCCTGAAACAGGAAGGGCAACGCCCCGAGCTGGTGCTGGCATCGCGCTATTGTTTATGTTCAGCCCTTGATGAAGCGGTATTAAGCACACCCTGGGGTGCCAACAGCGGTTGGGCGCAGCGCACCCTGTTGAGCGCATTTCACAACGAAACATCAGGTGGCCAGAAGTTCTTTTTGATACTCGACAAAATGAAACAGGCACCAGCGGAAAATCTGAATGTGCTGGAGCTGCTTTATTATCTGTTGAGTTTTGGCTTTGAAGGCAAATTTAAAGTGGTTGATCGTGGCCGCGATCAGCTCGAAGCAATGCGTAGCGAACTTTATCAAACCTTGCGGCGTTATCGCGCCCAGCCCGAAGCAGATCTGGCACCCGACTGGCGTCAGGCCCAGGGCAGATTATCTTCACTGGTGCAATACATTCCCATGTGGGTAATTGCCAGTGTGGTGGCAGCCGTTATGTTATTAACCTATTCGGGGTTCCGCTTTGCCTTATACAGCAGCTCAACGCCGCTGTATGAACAGCTGACCAAAATACATGCCAGTGAAAAGCCGGCGGCACCCAATGCTGGCACCAGCAATAACTAAAAACCGGAGCAGCCTATGAATCGGGTCGTGTCGTTTTTAACCGATCGACGTTTTTTATCCATTTTAGGATTAATCGCGCTGGCCATTTTGATTTGGTTTGGTGGCCCTTACGTTCATTTTGGTGAAAACAATGTTGCGCCTTTAGGCAGTGTAGTGGCCCGCCTGGTTGCCATTATTATTTTACTGGCTATCTGGGGATTAAATAACTTTCGTGTTCAATATCAGAATCGTCAGCGAACCACCAGATTGTTGCAGGAGGTTCAGGGTCTGGAAGACGATGCCCCGGTAGAATCCACCGATCATTCGCAGGAAGAACTGCAAACCCTGCAAAAACGGTTTGCCGATGCGATGTCGATTCTGCGTCGCACTCATTTTCAACAGGGTCGTAATAAAGATGCCAAAGCCCTTTACCAGTTGCCCTGGTATATCATTATCGGCCCGCCGGGTTCCGGTAAAACCACTGCATTGGTGAATTCCGGCTTGCAGTTTCCATTGGCCGATCAAATGGGCATGGGTTCTGTTCAGGGGGTGGGTGGTACCCGTAACTGTGATTGGTGGTTTACCAACGAAGCGGTGTTACTCGATACCGCTGGCCGTTACACCACTCAGGATTCCCACAAAGTGGCCGACAGTAAAGCCTGGACAGGTTTTCTGGATCTATTGCTGAAACACCGCAAACGTCGCCCCATTAACGGCGCCATTATCGCCATCAGCATTCAGGACCTGTTAACCCAAACTGCTGATGAGCGCACCTATCATGCTCGCACCATTCGCGCCCGTATTGATGAACTGGTAGAAAAGCTTGGCATCAATTTTCCCATTTATGTCATGTTTACCAAATGTGATTTATTAGCGGGCTTTTCTGAATTTTTTGATGAGCTGACCCTGGAACAGCGTGAACAGGTATGGGGAATGACATTCCCGTTACCCGATGATGCCCACAAAGGTTATGCCTTTGATGAGCAGCTGTTTGAACAGAAATACGCCGACCTGCTAAACCGCTTGCATATGCGGGTGCTGGATCAGGTACAGCGCGAGCATGATCCGAAAACCCGCTCCAGTGCGGTGAATTTCCCCAACCAGTTTGAATCTATCAAAGGCGCAATGTCTAATTTCTTAAAGCAGACATTTGCCCCCAACCGGTTTCAGGAGCAACCGTTCCTGAGAGGCATTTATTTTTCCAGCGGCACTCAGCAGGGCACACCTATCGATCGCATGATGTCCTCGGTGGCATCCGGTTTTGGCTTGCCGCCATCAGCGGTGCAGACGCCGCCGGGGCAGGGTAAAAGCTTTTTTATTCATCGCCTGTTTAAAAATATTGTATTTCCCGAAGCCGAACTGGTGGGTGCTAACCGTCAATACGAACTGATGCTGAAATGGGCCAGGTGGGGTGCTTATGCAGCCTTTGCTGTTATTTTTATCGTTAGTGTGGTGGTGTGGGTGGCAGCATACTCACGCAATCAAGCCTATCTGGATCAAGTTGCCCAGCATTATCAGCGTTATCAGGAACTGGTAACTCTCATTCAGCAGCACCAGGGCGATTTACGCAATATATTGCCGGCGCTACAGGAACTGCGTCGTGCCAGTGAAGTGTTCGATCAGGAGTCACTGCCCTGGTTAGCAGGCCTGGGGCTGCACGATGCCCGGGTGGAAAATGAAGCAAAAGCCGCATACCAGCGCGAGCTGAGCCGCCTGTTACTGCCGCGTATCACCAACCGTGTGGCCAGCGCCCTGCAAAAATCCAGTTATAAAGACCCTAACCTGCACAACACTTTGTTGGTGTACCTGATGTTTGGCGATCCGGCAAAAATCAATAACAGTGCTGTTAAAGACTGGATGCTGGCAGATTGGGAAAACCTCTATCGGGGCCAGACCGAAGTGCAGGCAACCTTGCAGCAGCATTTGGATGCGCTGTTAGCTGCAGGTTTTGAACCGGTGAAGCTTAATCAGCGGGCACTGGCAAAAAGCCGTTCCGAGTTGAAGCGTGTGCCGGTAGCGAAACGTATTTACAACCGCATTAAAAACGAACCCCAGTACCGGGCAAAAGTGGATCTGCGAGGCCTGCTGGGAGACAGTACCAGCACAGTGTTTGCCAACAAGCATAATCGCCACCTGTTTTCCATGCCGTTCTTTTTCACTAAGCAGGGCTATCAATCCGTTGATTTATCGGAAGATTCCGACACCATTCGCAGCATGTTTGCTGATCGCTGGATTATGGGTGAAGAAGACGAATCCGTTTATAACGATAATGAAATTGGCAAAATCAGTCAGCAGATTAAGAATTTATACCTTGCCGAATACACAGATCGCTGGCGGCAGTTTCTTAATGGCATGAAAGTGAATAACTTTGGCAACCTGGAACAAAGCCGCAGAATTTTAGCGCTGCTTGCAGATCCGGTTTATTCGCCGTTGTTGGCGGTATTAAAAGTTACTGCCGAAAATACCCGGTTAACCCCGCAGTTACCCGCGGCCGCTGCCAGTAAAACGGGTGCGCTCAGTCGTTTTCTTGGCGGCGATGAAGCCAGCAAAGGTGCCGGCCTGTTCAAGGGTAATCGTGTCGATAAGCACTTCAGGGAATTAAATTTGCTTAGCCGTGAAACCGATGGCAGCTCCCGTATAGCCAGGTCTTTAAGCAACATGCGTAACGTACAGGATTACGTGAATAATATTATTCTGGCGCCGGATTCCACCGAAGCAGCCTTTAATGCAGCCAAAGCAAGGTTGCTGGCCAGTGGTGATGATGTGATTAAAGCACTGCGTATTGAAGCCAGCAGCTTGCCTGATCCAGTGCGCCGCTGGTATTTAAGTGTTGCCGACCAAACCTGGCGGGCAGTGCTGGGTAATGCCAAAGCCTATTTGAATGCGCAATGGAAAAACCAGGTATACCGCACCTTTGTATCGGATCTGCAAGGGCGTTTTCCTGTTTATAAGAATGCCGTGGATGAACTGGCGATATTTGATTTTGCCGAATATTTTAAGCCCGAGGGCGTGCACGATACCTTTATGCAAACCTACGTAACGCCTTTTGTTGATATTGAAAGCTGGCGTATCAAAACCCTTAATGGTCGCGGTCTTTATTTGTCGCCGGAAGCCATCGACAGTATGAAAAAGGCCGAGCAGATCAAAGATATGCTCTTTAAAGTGAACCCATCCTCGCCGGGCTTTCACTTTAAAATGAAACCTTATCGAATGGATGCCAGTGTGCGCCGCTTTCAATTAAGTTACGGCGGCCAGCGAATGTTATATACTCACGGCCCGAAAATCTCTCAGGAAGTTTCCTGGCCAGGTGATGGTAGCACCAGCGTTAGAATGTCGTTTGAAGATTTGAATGATTCCATCAAACGAGTCAACTACGATGGCCCCTGGGCATTTTTCCGCTTGTTGCAGGATTCTCCGGTTAGTGCCACCCGCAGGTCGAATGTGTACCGGATTACATTTTCAACTCTGGGCCGCAAATCCGTGTGGGAAGTGACGGCTAAAAGCTCCAATAATCCCTTTAAAACCAACGCGATTGCACAATACCGATGCCCAGAAACGCTGTAGATCAACAACAGGCCCCTTTAGGGCTTTACGGAAAACTGCCGGCCCACGGAGACTTTGTTACCCGCAGGCTTTCGCAGGAATTTATCCAGGGCTGGGACGACTGGCTGCAACGAGCCATTGCCAGCTCTCAGGAACAGTTGGGTAATCAATGGCTGGATATTTATTTAACCAGCCCGTTGTGGCGTTTCGTGCTATCGCCAGGGATTGTTGATAACCAATGCTGGGCTGGCGTGTTGATGCCCAGCATCGACAGTGTCGGGCGCTATTTTCCGCTGACCCTGGCCCGTCCGGTTTTACAGCTGGCGAGCCCCGCAGAAATGATCGCACAGGGTGAAGCCTGGTTCGCAGGTTTGGAAGAGATTGCGCTCAGTGGTTTGCAGGAAGGGGTGAATGCCGACGCTCTGGATCAAGCGCTTACTGCCTATGATGATGTGCAGTTGTCTGGCACCTCGGCAGTGGGGGTGGCGCTGGAATTTTCCCGCCCGGTTATGGTGCCTTTGGAGCAGAATGCACCCAATCCGCTGCTCAGTTTTCCTTTTTTGCTTGATAGTTTCCTGCAACAGCGATTACCGAGCTATAGTTTATGGTGGAGCACTGGATCAGAGCGCGTTGCGCCCAACTTTTCAGTGTCTGGTCATTTGCCGCCGCCGCAGAGCTTTGCTGCCATGTTGGATGGCCAATGGCAAAATTGGAACTGGAGCACGCCGTTTTCGGTGATGCCTTACGATAATGGCGAGCTGCTGATGCCCGCTGAAACCGAAAGCCCGAAGGAAGGTGTTTGACTGTATGTCGCAACGAGTTTGGCTATACAGTGCCGCAACCCACTGCGGTGCGGTGCGGGATATGAACGAAGATGCCCTGATGGTGCGTTCTACAGACGGCCTGTGGGTGGTTGCAGACGGAATGGGCGGCCATGATGCCGGAGAAGTTGCCAGTAACATGATTTCGTCAGCACTGGAAAAGATCGATACAGATTGCAGTGTACCTGATCTGGTCGATGCCGTTGAAGACAAACTGCTTGAAGTACACCGCGATATTCGCACCTATTCAAGAACCCACTGCGATGGGCGCACCATGGGAAGTACCGTGGTGGTGTTGATCACCCGTGATGATCTTGGGGTATTTATCTGGGCGGGCGATTCTCGCCTGTACCGCTATCGTAATGATGAGCTTACCCAGCTGTCGCAGGATCACAGTCAGGTGAACGAAATGCTGGCCCGCGGCCTACTCAAGCCGGACGAGGCTGAAAATCACCCGGCATCCAATGTGATTACCCGGGCAGTGGGTGCCATGGATACTCTGTACTTGGATACAGACGTTTGTGAACTGCGCAAAGGCGACGTTTATGTTTTGTGCAGTGATGGCTTATACAGCGCACTGAGCGATGAAGAAATACTATCGCGCCTGCGCCGCAGCAAAATACATGATTATGCCGATGACCTTATCGAAGACTCGTTGCAAAACGGGGTTCGCGACAATGTTACGGTAGTAGCACTACAGGTTATTGAATGACACCCGAATTAGAAAAAACATGCTCTGCACAAGTGCGCGAACTTTCCAGAAATTATGCCGACGGGCATTTCAACAAAGAAGAATTCCGCCGCCGCCGCCGCGAAATACTGGAGCGCTGTACCGGAACAGTTGGCGAATCCACCGCCAACATGCCCCGTGCTGCAACCAGCCCCACTAAAGACTCACGCCATACAGCGCTGTTCTGGTGGCGGGTCGCCGGTGGCTTTTCAATTATGCTGATCGGCATTATGGGGTATCTGCTGTATAGAATTTCCTGATTTTTTCTGCTGCTAATGTGTAGTGGTTCCGGGTGTTGTCTTGTCTTTAACGAAAAAAGCCCGCAGAGACTGATCTCTGCGGGCTTTTTAGTTGTTTCAAAGATGGGCTTACATCTTTTTGCCTTTTTCGACACTGTAACCAAAGCGGCCCTGACCACCTTTCACATTGTCTTTGCCAGACTCAGAATAAGCCGTTTCGATGCCTGTAAAGCTCAAAGAAAGGGTTTCACTCGTGTCGGTATTTTCGCCACTGGATACGGAATAGCTGCTGATTAAGCAATCGTGCAAGGTATAAGTCATATACTCTTCTTCTGCATCCCCTCCGGTACGGGTAAGATGGATAATGACTTTTTTGCCTTTAGTGCCAATCACTGACTCTTGAACCAAAAGTGGTGTAGATTTATCCATTATTTTGGATACACAGACTTCACCTACATTTGGGCTGGACGCCTCGCGGTTTGACGTGCGGCCTGTAATCATTGAAATGCCGCGACCAACGTTCCAAGAAAAGTTTTGAAGCTCAATCTGACCCTCGTAGCCTTCCATGGTTACGTTGCCTTCGATACCTTCGTATTCCATGTATACAGACATTGTGTTTTCCTCTTTGTGCGGTTGTGTTGTTTTTTTGAACATTGCGTGTTGCTCAATGTATAAGGAAATTATTACAGAGCATTGAAAAATGACAAAGGAGTTTTTTAGTAAATATGTCACATTCAGGAGGGCATTAATACAACAGCTAGAATTGTATGAAAAACTCTATAATATGTGTTGTTAGTGAATTAGTAGGAGATACCAGTATGGGTGGCATTGGTGAGCAACATCATATAGCGATTGAAACATCAGCCAGCGAATATGATATAGATGCAGAGTTATTGCTGGAATCGTTTACCGGTAAAGAAGCGATATCGGAGCTTTATAACTTTCAGTTAAAAGTGCTTTGTACAAAAGTTGATATTGATCCCATTAAAATCGTGGGAAAAAAAATGTCGGTTTCCATTGCATATTCAGGTGATGCCTCCAAAAAGCGATTTTTCAATGGTTATGTGAAACGCATAAAAGCCGGTGAAACTTTTACTACCTTGGCACACTCAATTAAAGGCAGTTGCTTACGGCGCTACGAGATAGAATTAGTACCCTGGTTGTGGTTTCTGACGCAAAACTGCAACAATCGGGTTTTTCAAGATAAAACAGTGATCGAAATTATCGAAAAAATACTGGAAGATCATCAAGGCATTGCAGAAAGTAATTGGGATTTGGTATCGGGAATAGTCGGTGCGCATCCCAAGCGGAATATCTGTGTTCAGCATCAGGAATCGGATTTTGATTTCATATCGCGCCTGCTGGAAGATGAGGGTATCTTTTTTTATTTCAGGCACGCAGATGATGGTTCGAGTGATCATACATGGGTGCTGTGTGATGATGTTTCTGCCTATAAATTCAACCCTGCAAAACCCACGGGTGATGACGATTGTAACATCGTTGAGCATCGTCAGGGTTCGGGTATTGGCGAACAGATTTCCCAATGGCAGCATCAGTATGAACTGCAAACGGGCGGTGTGCTGCTGCATGATTATGATTATAATCTGGCAGCTGCCGAACTTGCAGAACCGTCTGCACCATCTGCCACCAAGCTTGGCAGCAAATTTCCGGCCGTTGCTGAGAAAACTGAAACCTACGAATATCCGGGTAAATACAGCTGCCTGCAGGAAGGCGAAAGCGCCGCCAGCCATAAAAGCAATCTGGCCCAATGGCGCGCCGAAGAAATTGAAGCTGATTACGATGTGGTTTCTGCAAAAAGCAACAGCCGCAACATACATCCTTGTGGCAAATTCACCACTGCCATTGAAGACTGCGATTGGGAATCCAATGGTGATTATGAAGAAGGCTACGTGGTGCGCTCTGTGACCCATTATGCTGTTGATACCAGTTATCATACCGGTGATGGCAATACTGTTGGCATGAAAGCGGCAACCGCCATTAACCAGATTGCCACAGCGGCCATGACCAGCGATGCATCTCAGCAATCCCTGATTGATGTGCTGAAACACCTGGCCGATGCACTGGCTGACCCTGATACCGATGCAGACAAAAGCAACTCTACCGCCCAATACCACAATCGCTTCGACGCCATGCCGGCCAAAGTTGTGTTTCGTCCGCCGCGTAAAACGCCCAAGCCAAAAGTGTTCGGCCTGCAAACAGCGGTGGTTACCGGGGCCGGCGATATTGATACCGATTCCCAGGGCCGTGTTCAAGTGAGGTTTCATTGGGAGCGGGAGGATCGCAAAGGTTCAACCTGGGTTCGGGTATCGCAAATGTGGGCAGGAAAAGATTGGGGAGGGCAGCATATTCCCCATGTTGGCCAGGAAGTGCTGGTGGATTTTATACAGGGTGACCCGGATTTACCGGTAATTATCGGGAGGGTTTACAATAATCAGTACGCGCAGCCGTTAAACCTGCCAGCAGATAAAACCAAAAGTATTATTCGCGATTATGGTGCCAATGAAATGATTTGGGAAGGTAAAGAGAAGGTGCAGCATATGTGGTTACATCAGGCCTGCGATAACGAGCTCTGGATGGAAGGGAAAAAAGGCAAAGAAGAAATTAGTCTAAAGCAAAAATGTAACAACGAATTATCTATGTGTGCCACCGAACCGTCAATCAGTCTGGAGCAGGCGTGTGGTAATGAGCTGTATATGACAGGAAAGGGGCCGGCTAAAATTCAATTAACTCAAGAGTGTGGTAATGAACTTTTGATGGAAGAAGACGGCGCCAAGATCACTTTGCAAAATCCGGATGGCGATAATTCTATTGTGATGGATCAGGCCAAAGGGACTATTACCATGTACACAAAATCAAAAAATGCCAAATTGATTCTGGGTGGTGATAAAGGCTATAGCATGAAGCATGATGGTGATTGGTTTAATCATACCTTTGGTAAAAAAGTAAACATCGTTGGCGGTGTTGAAGAAGCGGTATTCTACGGTGGAAAAAACTCGAATAACATTGGGGTGGATCTAAGTGAGAATTTGTCATTCGCTGAATCAAAAAATATTGGAGATCGTTTTCGCGAGTCGAAAAGGGCTATGACCTATTCAGCGAAAAAGAGCTTGAAATTACAGGGTGGTGCCAATGCAGATTGTTTCGTGGCAATGGATGCCCAGAAAATTGAGAATAAGGCAGGAAGCACCAAGTTTGAAATAAATAACGACGGCGATGTGGAACTGAATACCAAGAAAAAGTTTAAAATTAAGGCTAAAACTCAAACTCACATTACAAGCAATGAAATTATATTAAAAGCTAAAACAATCGATCTAACTAAAGCGCTGGTGAAACATAAAAATATAAAAATACTTTCTTAAAGGGTGTGAGTTATGGAGAAGTTGCCAGAAATAATAATAACATTAATTATTGTTGCAGCAGTTGCTTACTATCTTAAATTGGATCTGGCCGATGTTACCAGCCGTGCAGGTGAAACCGCAGCTAAAAACACCAAGGCGTTGGCAAATCAATTGGGATATACGATTACTTCGCCGCGATCTGCTTCGCGTCAGGATGCAATGACAAAGCAATACAAAGGCTACCAGATTACCATTGATGGTGATCATAGTCAGATAGAAATTGATTTTCAGCGCTCCCTGGGTTTGCGGCTGTTCAGTTCAGAAAATCAATTTGGAGAAGTTCCAAAACTCCATGTTTTCAATTTCAGCAATTCGAAATTAGATAAATTTTTTGTCTATAAAGTTGCGAATAAAAAAATGCTGAATCAGCAAAAAGCATTGCAAGAGGCGTTGTTACCCTTAATTGATCATTTTGATAACCGCCGCTTGAAATACCTGTATATCAAGGATGAATACCTGCGTATTGGTTTTGCTTATCGTAATTATTTACCGATTGATTTTATTCGCCAGTCGTTGCCACCTGTGGAGCAGGCTGCTGAAGCGCTGAAAGCAATACAAAATAACAGGCAGAGGTAGCCGGCAGTCATGGAAATTATTAACGATACGCCTTTTACCTTCGGGTTATTACCAGGTCGTATTTATTTTCCCCATCACTCCTTAACCTTGATTGTTAAAGGCACGTTTGATTTACAGCATTTAACTGCGCCACAGCTGGCCGAAGAGCAAACCTTCCCCGAAGGAGATGTTTTTTATGAAGGCGATGACGAGGGCAAAGGCAGCGTGTTTTATGAATCGGATTTTGCCTATGCAAAAACGGCAACCGATTGTTTTCTGGTGGGGCATTGTCAGGGCGCAGAAGCAGCCAGGGTGCGGCGTGTTGATTTTAAAATAGGTAATTTCCTGAAATCGGTTGCTGTATTTGGTGATCGCTCATGGCTTGGTGGTTATACCATAAGCCAGCCTGAATATTTCGATACTCTTGCCTTACGATACGAAAACGCTCTTGGAGGCCCCGGCTATACCGATAACCCGGTTGGCAAAGGTATTGCCAAGGGCTCTGTGTTACCTAATATTGAATACCCTGATCAGTTGATGCAATCCCCACAGTCGCGCCCGCCGATGGCTTGCACGGGCGCTGTGAATCGCAACTGGACGCCACGCCGCCTTAAAATTGGCACCTATACTCATAACTATGTTAAAGAACGCTGGCCCTGGTTTGCTGAGGATTTTGATTGGAGCTATTTTAACAGTGCGCCTGCTGACCAGCAGGTAAAGCCTTGTTTAACAGGCGATGAACCCTTGGTGGTTACTTCCATGCATCCTCAGCATGACGTGTTTGAAACGCACTTGCCGGGGCTGCGCGCCAGAATTTTTGTATCCACCGCCAACGAACCCACTTTACAGCAGTTCACCGAGGTAAAATCGCAACTGGATACCGTGTGGGTGAATATGGATGACCAAACCCTGCGCCTGGTATGGCGGGGCTGGTTGCAGGTCTCCAGTGATGAATACCCTGAAATAAAACACTGTTTTGTTTTTGCCGAACCCACCACCATTGTCACTCCCGATCATGTTGTCTTTGAGCGCTTTCAGGAGTGCTGGCTTGAATTGCAGTATGATGAAGAGCCCGAAGAACCCGAAGAGCCGGCCGCAGATAAGTTAACCAGCGAAGAAATTAACGCTCAGCTGGAAAAAGAAATTGCCGAAGCACGCCAGTCCATGCGGGCACATTTAATCAGTTTGGGCGTCGACCCTAAAGAGCTTGATGATGCTATGGAAAAAGCGATTGCCGAAGAAGAAAAGCGCGAAGCTGAAAAGCCCAAACCCAAAGTGTGGACACGGGAATTGTTTAAGCTGGCATTGGAAAAACGGCGTAACTTTTCCCAGGAAGATTTAACCGCAGTGGATTTTTCAGGGCTGAATCTTCAAGGCGTAGATTTTAAGCAGGCGGATTTAACCCAGGCCAGTTTTTATCGCTGTAAGCTGACCAACTGTGATTTCAGCCAAGCCATACTGGAGAAAGCCAGTTTTGTTGAATCCTATAGTATTGAATCATTGTTTGTTGGTGCTGATTTATTCCAGGCAGATTTCAGTCATGCCCGCCTGAATTCCACAAACTTAAGTGATTGCCTGGCAGATGAAGCCTGCTTTGATAACAGCATGGCGCAGAATCTGGTTATGCAGCAAGCCAGTGCCAATAAGGCATCTTTTAGGCATATGACAGCTCCCAGCGCTGATTTTACCGCGACGGACTTTTCTTATAGTGATTTATCTGCCGTTGATTGGCATCAAAGCCAGTTGTCTCAGGCTTCTATCGAGGGGTGTGTGGCAAAGGCGGTTAATTTTATGCTGGCAGATTTAACCGAATTAAGGGCCTCAGAAGGCCTGGATGCTGAAGGCAGCAACTTTTGCCAGGTAGTTGCCCCTGCTTCTATCTGGGAGCAGGCGAATTTAAAAAACTGTAATTTTACCTATGCAAAAATGCAGGGAGCCACCCTGAATAAAGCGCAGCTTCAAGGGGCAGATGTTTCGGCGGCTGATTTCAAACTGGGAAAATTTGCCGGCGCTGATCTTGCCACCACCAAAGCGGTTATGATTAATCTGTTCGAAGGCAGCTTCGAAAAAGCCAATTTAACCCGGGCTGATCTTCGCGGATCAAATCTTTACGGGGTGGAATTTTTAGAAGCAAACATTGAGCAGACTTTATTTGAGGCTGCAAATTTACATGGCACCAAGCTGAAGGCAAAAATGCGCGAGGGGGAACGCTAAGTGGTCGATTTCGATAAACTCGCTCGTTTTACTGATCCGCATGAAGTTATCAAGGCGCTGCATTCTGGAGAAATTCTTGAGTTTGTGAGTTTGTCGGCAGCTAATCTCGCCGGCGACAGCCTTGAAAACAAAATTGTTAAATCCACCCGTTGGCACGAATGCAACCTGGATAATGTTACCTTTAATGGCTTACAGGCAACCGCCAATATTTTTAGTGAAACCGCCCTTAAGAACACGCAGTTTTTTAACGCACAGCTTACCGATTGCCTGTTTTATCTGGTAGAGGCTGTCGCTGCTGATTTTTCCTGCGCCAAGCTTAAAGACACAGCCTATCGAGGTGATGTTAAATGGTTAACCTCGGCAGATGCCTGCGATGTATTGTTGGATGAGCTGGAATTAGAAGCCAGCACGCTGGAACTGCTTCATAAAAATAATTTTGTCGGTTACAAAGAGCAGCGCAGCAACCTGGAAAAAAGCGTATTCCGTCAGGCAGAGGTGGTACTTGCCACTTATAAAAGTGTGGCAGCGCAGCAGGCGGATTTCACCCAGGCACAGATCAAATCGAGCCAGTTTGATGATGTGCTGCTGAACAATGGCAACTTTACAGAGGCCGTTATAACAGAAACAGTTTTTGTTGATTGTGAATTGCAGGCGGCCAATTTTAAAGGTGCCACATTGCAAGAGGTGACATTTAAAAACTGCCGGTTGGATCAGGCATGTTTCAATCATGCTGTATTTAACAATGTGAAATTTATTGGCTGTTGTATTAAAGACTGCCGCTTGTTACCGCCTATGTTATCGGGCACAGAATTCGAGCACTGCGATTTAATTGATGGCGACTTTAAAGAAGCCGATTTAACTCAGGCAATATTTGTACATTGCTGTTTGCGCGGCGCTGAGTTTACCCAGGCAAAACTGGCGGGTTGCTTCTTTGTTGATTGCGAATTCAGTCATGTAAATTTTCACGGCATGGCCCTTGAGGATATGGATTTTTCTGGCTCTGCAATGGCCCATGCGGTTTTTACCCGAGCCAGATTAACCAATGTGAACTTTCAGCAAGCCGACCTTCAAGGGGCATGGTTCGATGGTTCCCGCAACGAAGACTGTAGCTTTGCGCAAGCAAAATTACAGGGAGCCAGCTTTCAAAAAAGCGTGCTGGTTGCCTGTGATATGAGCGACGCCCATGTGGAATCCATTGATTTAGGCGAAGCCGCTTTACAGCAGACTGATATGGACAGCGTGGACTTCCGTTCGGTTCGCCTGGAAAAAACCCGCTTCAAAACCTGCGGACTGACCCATTGTGAATTTTCCGGGTCGAATTTGCAGTATTGTTATTTCGACGACAGCGATCTTAGTGGATCAAATCTGGCGCATAGCCTGTTGGATTTTGGTTCTTTTAATCAGGTGGATTTCAGCGGCTGTAATATGGCCGGTGTCAGCATGTCTAATGCTCATGCCAGGGTGGCGGACTTTTCCGAAGCCAACATGCAATCCTGTCAGCTTGGCGGCACTGATTTAACAATGAGTCGTTTTGTCGGGGCCGATCTTGGCGGCTCGGCCATGGCGCAGGCCAGGGTTAACCGGGCGGAGTTTAATGAAGCACGACTTGTTAATGCCGATATGAGAGGTGTGCAGGGTGAGTACGCAATGATGGCCGGTGCAGATTTAACCCAGGCCGATATATCCCAGGCAGATTTTCGCTTTGCTGTATTTCATAATGTGACGATGAAAGACACCCGTCACCGGCAAACCAATTTTAAAGGGGTTCTGAAAACCGACAAAATCAGGTTGGCCGCTGAACAGTGGCAACCCCCTGAACCGAGGCAGGCATAAGCCAGTCAATATATAAACCAGTCACTGTAAGCTGGCGAATAAGGGATCAGAATAATGACAACGAATAAATCAGCAGTAATTCAACAGCCAGCTAACGCAGTCGGCCCCGTAGATACTTCTGTAGTGGCAACATCTCAGGGTGCCCATGCGCGGTTATCTGCTGCTTCCCCCGATACCTTGCAGGTGTTCGATGCCAGCCAGCAACTGATTTTTGAATATGATGCCGCCGCCGGTGTAACCCGAATGCAGGTGCCGGAAGGTGATTTAGAACTGGCGACACACAAAGGCAGTATTCGTTTAAAGGCAGCAGATGAAGTGGCCATTGCGGGTAAGGATGTTAACGTGCATGCCACAGAATCGTTGGCCTTGAAAGTGATTGACATCAGTAAGCAGTTGCTCCGGCCTATGGGTAGTACCTTAAGCCTGCTTCCCCACAAAGCGATGCTGGCGGCGCAATCGCTGGAGCTTGGTGCTGATGATGCCAAAGTTTCTGCTACCCGTATGGCCTACCGGGGGCAGGAATTATCGGCAGTCGTTGAGCGTGCCAGCAGCCTGTTTGAAAAACTGGACACTAAAGCCAAGCGCATTCTGCAAACCAGTGATCATTTAATCACTAAAGTGAAAGATGCCGCTCAGTTACGAGCCGGTAGAATCAATCAGCAGGTGGAAGGCACCATTCAAATTAAAAGTGAAAAGGCCGTTCACAAAACCAAAAAAGACTTTAAAGTGCAAGCGGAACGTATTCATTTAGGTTAAGGAAAAAGTTATGCCTGCTATATTCCCTGCGTCAACCAAACAAAGTGGCCAGTGTTTTGCGTTTCCCGATGTTTGTAAAACGCCAGCACCCCCGGCACCTCCTGTGCCTGTGCCTTACCCCAATATGGGTATGGTGATGCAGGCCAGTAAAACGTCGAAAAAAGTAAAGTTCTGTGGCAAGGATGCGGTAACTACCGATTCCGAGATTCCCCGTTCTATGGGGGATGAAGCAGGCGTTGCCGGTGGTATGGTATCGGGTAAGAACATGGATAAAATTACCTTTAAAAAAGGCAGTGCGAAAGTTAAAGTTGAAGGTAAGCCTGTTGTCCATTTAACATCTATGACGGCCCAAAATGGATCAAACGCAAATATGCCTTCCGGTTTACAGGTAGCGCCCAGTCAAGTAAAAGTTATTGTTAGTCCATAAAATTGTTAGCCCATAAAACAGTCAGCCCGCTGCACCAGGCTATTGATGTCTATCTGAAAGGAAATTTATAAATGTTGGTATTGCTTAAAAAGGTTTTATTTGTTGTCTCTCTGATGGCTTGTACTTCGTTATATGCTGAGCAGGCATCCAAAGACAGTGTGAAAGAATTGATGAGGCTAACCGGTGCGGGCAATATGTCGGTGCAGATGATGAATCAAATGCTACCGGCTTTAAAAAGCATGGCCCCGGATCAACCTGAAAAGTTCTGGGATGACTTTATGGCCGAAGTAGATCCCAATGAGCTGGAAAATCTGGTAATACCTGTATATCAGAAATATTTATCTGAAAATGAAATTAAAAGCCTGATTGAATTTTATCAGTCACCCGTTGGCCGAAAAATTATCAGCGTTCAGCCCCATATCATGCAGGAATCCATGATGATTGGCCAAAACTGGGGCAGGGGGATCGCGCAAAAGGTGTTGCATAAACTTAACTCCCAGGCACCTTCTGCGGGCAGTCATTAGTGACAACAAGCGCATGTGTCCGGGTACGTTGATGCCCGCTGAATTTCCGTCGCCGCTTGTAGTTACCTTGCCAGACTGGCTGTCGCAGGTGGTAGCACCGGGCGATGTATTGTCTACTGATCAGGAGCGCATGGCGCTGGCCATTGAACTGAGTCGCCAGCAGTTAAAACATAATACCGGCGGGCCTTTTGGTGCCATTGTGTGTCAACTGGATACGGGTAAAGTGGTGGGTGTGGGGGTTAATCGTGTCGTGCCACAACACGCCAGTATCGCCCATGCCGAAGTGCTTGCCTGGTCGGGCGCACAAGCTTTTTTCAATACCTTCAACCTTGGCGACCCCGCTATTGCGCCACTGGGTTTATATTCCAGCGCACAGCCGTGCATTGCCTGCTGGGGCGGATTGTTCTGGACGGGTATCACCAAACTGGTATGCGGGGCCACCAAAGGTGATGTTGAAAAACTGGCAGGCTTCAACGAAGGCCCGGTGCCCGCTGATTGGGATCAGATTTTGCGCCGTGCCGGGGTGGAAGTGCTAACCCAGGTTAACCGCAGCGCAGCCTGTGAAGTGCTCAAGGCATATGGCGAACGGGGTGTTATTTATAATCCGGGGTAACAACCCTTAGCCAATTTTAATTATCGGGTTACAAAGAGTGGTGGCTTTCCTATAATCCCACCAATTTTATTTTCTCTCTTAGCTGCCATGCAGGTACATACCATTGAGCGATTCAGCTTTAATCAAAAAACTACAACAAGACTTTGAACTAATGAAAAGCTGGCGCAGAGATATTCATGCGCACCCAGAGCTTGGGTTTCAGGAGCAAAGAACTGCCAAAATAGTCGCGGATTTGTTGACTGAATGGGGCATTGAAATTGAAACCGGAATTGGTGGCACCGGGGTAGTGGGTAAGTTAACCAACGGGAGCAGTCAACGCGCTATTGGTTTAAGAGCCGATATGGATGCATTGCCCATGCAGGAACTAAACGAGTTCCCTCACAAATCGACGGTTGATGGCGTGTTTCATGGTTGCGGCCATGATGGCCACACCACCATGCTGTTAGGTGCGGCGAAACACCTGGCGGAAAATCGCAATTTTGATGGCACTGTTTATTTTGTGTTTCAGCCTGCGGAAGAAGGTTTGGGCGGCGCACTGGCAATGATGGAAGATGGCCTGTTCGAGCGCTTTCCCATGGATGAAATTTACGGTTTGCATAATTTCCCCAGTATTCCTGTCGGCTCCTTTGCCATTACCCCGGGGCCAATGATGGCAGCCTTTGCCACTTTTGATATTAACGTCAGGGGTGTTGGTGGTCATGGTGCCATACCGCAGCATTGTGTCGATCCGGTGGTGGTAGCTGCTGCGCTGATGCAAAATATTCAAACTGTGATCAGCCGTAACATTGACCCGTTAAAAACAGGGGTTATCAGCATTACCAAAATCCATGGGGGCGATGCTTACAATGTGATTCCCAATGAAGTGACTTTATCGGGCGGCATTCGATATTTCGAAAAAGACGTTGGCGCAACCATCAAGCAACGCTTGTATGAGCTGGCGGAAGGTATCGGCAAAGCTTATAACGCCAACATAGATATTGATGTTAACGAAAACTTTATTGCTTTGGTGAATGATAACAACGCGACAGAAAAAGCTGTGAGTGTTGCCCGTTCAATAGCAGGTGTTGAGCAGGTGGAACCGCAAATGCAGCCTATTTGCGGTTCGGAAGATTTTGCATTTTTTCTGGAGAAAAAAGCCGGTGCTTATATTTTTCTGGGTAACGGCGATGGCGAAGGCGGCTGTATGATTCATCATCCTGAATATGATTTTAATGATGATGCTGCCGTTTACGGTGCCAGTTATTGGGTTGCGCTGGTACAGCAGTTGTTAGCAACGGGTACAGGTCGTTAAGGTTTAAACAATAGCAGGCTTGAAAAAGGCCGGGAAAAAGTCAAAAGGAGCCATAGACGAATGGTTGTGCTGTTGAGTGTTGTTGGTGTTTTAATTATTGCTGTGCTTGCGGCGGTGGCCTGGTATTTGTGGCAAAAAGTCTGGAAAGCAGAAGCCCAGTTACAGCAACAACAAAAAGAAGCCCAGGAAAGCGAACTCAAACGCCTGGATCATATTTACGAAAGCCTGAATGTGATTGCAGCTGCCTTGCTGGAAGGGCAGGTGAGAGTGGCAGAAGCCTGTATTCGTATGGCGGTATTATTAAGTAATTTGCCGCTGAATTGCGATAGCAAACACCGCTTTGCGGCGATTTTCGAGGTTTACAATCGCAGCCAGCACATTCCCACCCACAGTAAATGGCAGGAGCTGGATAAAAAAGAGCGCCGCCGTTTCGAGCAGGAACTGTTAGCGATTGAAAGTGAATTCAGCGAGCAGATAATGGCCGCCGCGCAATATATTAAAGAAAACCCTTTTGGAAACGGGCAATCTCACCAGGTAATACATTAGCAGCAAAACTGTTTTTATTATGTGGAAAAAGCTTTCGTCCTACGTGTCTAATATGAAGGCTGGTATATTCAAAGAGTGCACTTTATGAAGAAAAAAATAATTTTGTTAATACTCTCTTATTTCTTATGTGGCGCGGCGTTTTCTCAAACATTGGTATTGTCAGACAAGCTCCAACTTAATTATGGTGACCCAAAATTAATATCTCATTCGGAAAACTTTCTTATTGTAAAGTACAAAGATTGGTCGTTTATGCATGAGATAGTTAATCCAAAAAATATCTATCCAAAAATTGATTTAACGGGTATGGAACAGACTTATTTGCGTACTGTTTTTGGAATTGAAGACGTAAATACACTGCCACAATGGTTGATCGTATTGGCAAAAGAGCAAGCCCAGCTTTTTGGAATAAAGAAGAATAATATTAAGCGTAAGAATATTGGTGAATCTGTATTGGTTGCGGTGTACAACTCAGAGTTATCGTCTGCTCATGTATACATTTTTGAGGCGTTAAAAATACATCATATAGTGGTGCGCGGTAATGAAAGCAGATTGTCTAATGTGTTAGACAATATAGGAGAAAGATAGATGGATTTATATGAACAGCAAGATTTACGAGAGTTTTTAGTTTCATTGTACGGGCCGCAAGCGCGACGTTGGCCCATGACTGATCGGATGTTTAATTTAACTTACGAATTGGTATCGGAATCTTCTGCTTGCTCAGATGCTATGGACTACGTGACTCGACCACTACAGCCTGGAATGGATCCCATAAAATGGATTACCAAACAGGCTCGTGAAATGTTCTTGAGGGCTCTCAAAGAGCGAAAGGAACATTATGTAATCTGTCTCAAGGCAGCGGCCTATACCATGAAATTCAGGTTTGATGAAGCATCAATGGGTATATAGCATTTGATAAAAAATATTTGGTATGCCAAGGCTCTGCATCGCAGGGCCTTGGCAAATACTGGCAAGATCTAGCAAGAATAGTAAAGATCAAACTCAACAGGGTGAGTAGCCATGTTCAGGCGCTCAACTTCACCACGTTTAAGTTCAACATAACCGTCGATCATGTCGTCGGTAAATACGCCGCCTTCTTTCAAGAAGTCGTTATCGGCTTCAAGCGCATCCAATGCACTTTCAAAAGTTGCCGCAACGGTTGGGATCGCCAGAGCTTCTTCAGCAGGCAGATCGTATAAGTCTTTGTCTGCTGCATCGCCAGGGTGGATCTTATTCTTGATACCGTCAAGGCCGGCCATCAACATGGCAGCAAAGCCAAGGTATGGGTTGCCGGTTGGGTCGGGGAAGCGAACTTCTACGCGACGAGCTTTGGCGCTGTTAACGAAAGGAATACGGATAGAAGCAGAGCGGTTGCGGGCAGAGTAAGCCAACATAACCGGAGCTTCAAAGCCAGGTACCAGACGCTTGTAAGAGTTGGTGGAAGCGTTAGTGAAAGCATTGATCGCGCGAGCGTGCTTGATGATACCACCAATGTAGTAAAGCGCTTCTTTAGAAAGGCCAGCGTATTCGTCGCCAGCGAACACGTTGTTACCATCTTTGGAAATAGACTGGTGAACGTGCATACCGGAACCGTTATCACCCACAACAGGCTTGGGCATGAATGTGGCTGTTTTGCCGTAAGCGTGCGCTACGTTGTGTACGCAGTATTTAAGGATTTGCACTTCGTCGGCTTTTTTCACCAGTGTGTTAGGGCCAACACCGATCTCACATTGGCCGGCAGTACCTACCTCGTGGTGGTGAACTTCAATAACTAAGCCCATAGCTTCCATTGCAGCACACATGGCAGCACGCAGATCGTGTAAAGAGTCAACAGGAGGAACCGGGAAGTAACCGCCTTTAACACTGGGGCGGTGGCCGATGTTGCCGCCGTCGAATTCTTCGTGAGAAACCCATGCAGCTTCTTCTGAGTGAATCGAGTACATGGAGCCGTTCATGTCGTTTTTCCAGGTAACAGAATCAAACACGAAGAATTCGGGTTCTGGGCCAAACAGTGCAGAATCACCAATGCCGGTTGATTTCAGGTATTCCTCAGCGCGGCGGCCTACAGAGCGTGGGTCACGCTCGTAACCTTGCATTGAGGTTGGTTCAACGATGTCACAGCGCAGGTTAAGAGTTGATTCGTCGGTAAAGGGGTCGATAACTGCAGTGCTGTCATCGGGCATCAGGATCATGTCAGATTCATTAATGCCTTTCCAACCCGCGATGGAAGAGCCGTCAAACATTTTGCCATCTTCGAAGAAGCCAGCGTCAACTTCACAAGTCGGGATGGATACGTGCTGCTCTTTACCGCGAGAGTCAGTGAAGCGCATGTCAACCCAGCGCACGTTGTGTTCTTTGATAAGTGAAAGAGTCTTTTCAGACATTATTGCTAATCCTCCAAAACGGATTTTATGGTGTGAGGGGCTGACCAGCCCCAAGACGAATAATCATGGTACCGGACGAAAAGGCAAAATATATGCCATGAGAATCTTGGTGAAAAGGGCTCAAGTCAAAATAACTCAAATAAATTGATTGTTTTTTTAACCCTTTGAAAAATATAGAAAACTTTCTCAATAAGAGTTGCATAAAAAATGTACAGCAATGAAGGTTTGGTTTGCCGGGTGAAAATTGATCCTTTGGGTGCACCTTTTTAGTGCAAAATAGTTGCGGGTGCGCCAATAAGGTGCGTTGTCAGCACGGGGCGGCAGGCGGGTGTATCGTTAGCTGTCTTGCACTTCGATCAGCACATAACAGATTTTATCTTCCTGATACTGTTGTAAAACTTTGTGCCCGTTGATTCTGCACCAAGCGGGAATGTCGTGAAGTACGCCTGGATCAGTGGCTTCCACTTTAAGAATGCTGCCGGGGGGCATGGTATTGATCTGATTTTGCGTCTTAATCACCGGCATTGGGCAAAGTAGCCCCTTGGTATCAAGGGTGGCGCTGGGATCTATTTTGTTCATTATTCGTAGAGCCTTGTTTAAAAGCCGGTTTAAACAAACCAGTTTTGGGGGATTTCATTAGGTAAAGCCGGTTTAACCTGAGTGACCTTTGACACACCCTCTTTAGTTTCAATCTGCATATCAACCGATGCAGCCATTTTACCCTTGCCATAACGGGCAACAATGCGAGCTGCCAGCAGCAGGTCTTCCTCTGTGGGTTCGCCATCAACCAGCGCAAGTGGGCCGCCATGGCTTAAACAATGAATAGAGTAGAAGCGTTTTTTGTAGCCCCGCAGAAAATTGTTTTCACCTTCTTCACGGCTGATAATAATTTTAAAATTGGCGGCAGGGCGAATATGGCGCCCCAGCTTGAGCAGCATAATGTCGTCGATTTCGTAAGTTTTTTCGCCGCGGGCATTCCACAGGTCTGCCAGCTTTTTCGAGTAATTTTCATCGGTCAGGAAACAGCAGCCGCCGGCTGGTTGGGCAAAATCTTCAAAGCCGAATTTTTCCGCCAGTGCCATTTGCGGTTTGCGATTGCGACCACTGAAATCATAAAGCTGATCGCGGTTCACCCAGCCCTCGCGCTCGGGCAGGGTGGGAGGCAGGTTCTTGGCACATAGTGGTCGCAGCAGGCGGTCGTCGGCCCCGGACTCACGGGCGATTATGGGCATGGTTTCCTTGCGTTGCGATTTGGGGCGCTGGCCAATCACCTCGCCGGTGATAATGAAGTCAAAGCCGCCGTCGTCAGCCAGCTCGCGAGCCTTGTTTAGCATGGCATTGGCCTGTTCTACCATAAAAATTTTGCAATCCAGGCAAGGGTTCAGGTTGGCCCCATAGCCATGCTGCGGGTTGATAACGATGTCTTTATATTCTTCGCTAATATCAACAATATTAAGTTTGATGCCTAATTGCTCGGCCGACCACAAAGCATTATTGCGCTTTTGTTTTTTCTGATCCTTTTTACGGATCGCGTGGGTATGGCCTTCCACGCAAAAGCCGGTATAAAAATTAACGCCTTCCACATAAATACCTTGCTCCTGCACCACCTTAACGGCGAGCAGAGAGTCCAGTCCGCCTGAAATCAGGGCGATGGCTTTGCGCTGTATGGTCATGATTGCTTATCACCAAATAAAAAGGGCTGCGAGCAGCGGGTTCTCTCTCAAGGGCGCGGCATTATACCCAAAAAACGCGTCGTGTATTGGTTATAGTTTGTTCCTTTATGGTATTTCTTGCCGAATTCATGGAATGCCCATTGATGTTCGCCGGTGAGTAAGGGTATAATCCGCCGCCTCGAACACTTGTTGCCTGCGTAGTAGTAAATGGCAGGGAATAAAGCAGGCCATAGAAGCCTGTTTGCAGGTTGATGTATATTGTATACATTCTATGATTGTAAGTTGTAAAAAGTGGGCCTTTGTGCCCACTTTTTGTTTGTGTAGAGCCCTGAACGTGTGGAATTGGGGTTGTATTTAACTCTGGCTGTTTTATTCAGACTACTTGGATTTTCAGCTGTTTCAGAACTGGAATCAATGAGCGGAAATAAGCGTACAGAAGCATTACAGGAAATGTTGGCCCCTGCTGTAGAGGCGGTTGGGTGCGAGCTGTGGGGGGTTGAGTTTATCTCTCAGGGAAAGCATTCCATTCTACGCTTGTTTATTGATTCTGAAGATGGTGTAAATCTGGATGATTGCGAAGCTGCAAGCCATCAGGTGAGCGCTGTGCTTGATGTCGAAGATCCGATTAAAACCGAATACAGTCTTGAAGTTTCATCGCCTGGCCTGGATCGTCCGTTATTTACATTTGACCAGTTTGCGAGATTTGTTGGCGAGGAAATTCAAGTCAGATTAAAAATGGCGGTGGCTGGAAAAAGAAAGTTTACCGCCAGGCTGGAGAAAGCCGAGGATAACACTCTGACTTTTTCTTTGGGTGAGGAATCCTGGGATGTCAGTATCTCTCAGGTTGATAAAGCTAATCTGGTTCCTTCTTTTGATTAGAATTAACTATTAAATTATTGACTATTAAACTGATGTTGCGGTCTCAAGGTGAGGCAAGGAAATGAGTAAAGAAATTCTTCTGGTTGCAGATGCCGTTTCAAACGAAAAAGGCGTAGACAAAGAAATTATCTTTGAAGCCGTTGAAATTGCGCTGGCAACAGCCACCAAAAAACGTTTTCCCAACGATGATGTAGAAGTGGTTGTTAACATTGATCGTGTTGATGGTAGTTACGAAACATTTCGTCGCTGGAAGGTGGTGGCAGATGAAGACTTCGAATTTCCAGGCCGACACTTAACGTTGGAAGAAGGCAAGGAATTCGATTCAAATCTGGAAATTGGCGATATTTATGATGAGCCAATCGAGTCCATCGGGTTTGGTCGCATTGCCGCGCAAACTGCCAAGCAGGTGATTGTGCAAAAAGTGCGTGAAGCAGAACGTGCCCAGATTATTGACGCCTATGCAGATCGTATTGGTGAATTGGTTAACGGAACGGTTAAAAAAGTAACCCGCGATAATATTATTCTTGACCTTGGTGCCAATGCCGAGGCATTGCTGGCGCGAGATGAAATGATTCCTCGCGAAACAGTGCGTGTTGGTGATCGTGTGCGTGCAGTCTTGTTCGGTGTTAATACCGAAAATCGTGGCCCGCAGTTGCTGGTGAGCCGTACCCGCCCGGAAATGTTGGTTGAGCTGTTTAAAATTGAAGTTCCGGAAATTGGTGAAGATCTGATTGATCTTAAAGGTGCTGCGCGTGACCCTGGTTCTCGGGCAAAAATTGCGGTTAAAACCAATGATCAGCGCATAGATCCTGTAGGAGCCTGCGTTGGTATGCGCGGTGCCCGAGTGCAGGCGGTCTCCAACGAACTGGGAACCGAGCGTGTTGATATTGTGCTTTGGGATGATAATCCGGCACAGTATGTTATTAATGCCATGTCTCCGGCGGAAGTGGCTTCCATTGTGGTTGATGAAGAAAGCGAATCCATGGATATTGCCGTTGAAGAAGATCAGTTGGCGCAGGCCATTGGTCGTAACGGCCAAAACATTCGCCTGGCCAGTGAGTTGACCGGCTGGGAACTCAATGTGATGACCGTCGGCGATGCAGAACAGAAACAGCAGGAAGAAGCCGGTGCTTTCGTTGAAGCCTTTATGGAAGATCTTGATGTTGATGAAGATTTTGCCGCCTTGCTGGTGGAAGAAGGTTTTACCACAGTAGAAGAAATTGCCTATGTGCCACTGGATGAGATGCTGGCCATAGAAGAATTGGATGAAGAACTTGTTCATGAATTGCGTAGTCGGGCGAAAGACGCACTGTTGACTAAAGCATTGGTGAATGAGGAACAGTTAGAAGGTGATCAGGCTCCGGCGGATGACCTGTTGGAAATGGATGGTATGGAACGCAACCTGGCATTTGCATTGGCCAAAAAAGGTATTACCACCATGGAAGATCTGGCAGAGCAGTCGGTAGACGATATTGTTGGTATCGAAGAGCTTGATGAAGAAAAAGCCGCTGAATTAATTATGACAGCACGCGCCCCCTGGTTTGCAGAACAAGACACAAACCAATAGATATAGCTCAATGAAGTATTGATTTATACGCTAAATAATAGCGGCAGCGCGGATATGATGGGAGTGAGAAAAGCATAGTATGGCAGAAGTCACCGTAGCCCAACTTGCAGAAGTGGTTGGCATACCTGTAGAGACATTATTGCAGCAGATGCGTGATGCTGGGCTTTCTCATGCCGAAGCTGAACAGAATGTTTCTGATACCGAGAAACAACAGCTGTTATCGCATTTGAAAAAGTCCCATGGTGAAAAGGCCGCAGAGCCCAAAAAAATCACTTTAAAGCGTAAGAGCGTCAGCAAGCTGAAAGTCAGCGGTTCTTCGGGGCGCAGCAAAACAGTTAATGTAGAAGTGCGTAAAAAACGTACTTACATGAAGCGCAGCGAAGTTGAAGCTGAAGAAAACAAGGCAGCGGAAGAAGCAAAAGCCGCTGAAGAAGCCAGGCTGGCAGAAGAGGCGGCAGCCAAAGCAGCTCAGGAGGCCGCAGAGCAAAAAGCCAGGGAAGAAGCAGAAAAAGCCAAGGCCAAAGAAGAGCCAGTGGCCGAAACGTCTCAAGCGCCTAAAGCAGCCAAGGCAGCTCCTGAACCGGCCAAAAAAGCTGATATTAAAGTACCAAAAGACGTACACAAGAAATCAGCAGAAGAAATTGCAGCCGAGCAAAAAGCCAATGCTGAAAAGAAAAAGCAGGAAGAGCTGGCCAAGCGAGAAGAGAATAAGAAAAAAGCGGATGTGCTGAAAAAAGCTGAAGAAGAGCTTGCCAGGAAAACCCTGGAAGAAGCGCAGCGTATTGCCAAAGAGCTGGAAAACCGTAAAGAAGACGACCGCTCAACTGAAGTGGAAGAAGAAAAAGATTCTATTGTTAAGCGTGCGACGGAAGAAGGCTATAACGAAGAAGAGAAAAAATCACGTCGTAGTGGTCGTAAATCACGTAAGCGTCAAACCATTGAAGCAAAAACCGTTAAGAAGGGTGCCTTACAGACTTCCTTGAGCAGTGAGCACAAGTTCCAAACCCCTACAGGACCCATTGTTTACGAAGTGGTTGTTCCTGAAACTATCAGTGTTGGCGATCTTGCCCAGCAAATGTCTATCAAGGGTTCTGAAGTTGTAAAAATTCTGTTCAAAATGGGTGTTATGGCCACCATAAATCAGGTGATTGACCGTGATACCGCAACCCTTGTGGTTGAAGAAATGGGGCATAAAGCTATCCAACACAATGAAGATGCACTGGAAGATGATCTGGTAGAAGCGCTGGATCAAAAACAGGAAACCGAAGGTGAGCCTGCGCCAAGAGCGCCGGTAGTTACCATTATGGGCCATGTTGACCATGGTAAAACATCATTGCTCGACAGCATTCGTCGTAGCCGGGTTGCTGCCGGTGAAGCAGGTGGTATTACCCAGCATATTGGTGCTTACAATGTTAAAACCGAGCAGGGTACGATTTCCTTTCTGGATACACCAGGCCACGCCGCCTTTACTGCAATGCGAGCCCGTGGTGCGCAGTGTACCGATATCGTTATTATCGTGGTGGCTGCCGACGATGGCATGATGCCACAGACGGCAGAGGCCATTGATCACGCCCGCGCAGCCGGTGTGCCGATTATTATTGCGGTTAATAAAATTGATAAAGAAGAGGCTGACCCTGATCGTGTTAAAAACGATTTGTCGGCCAAAGAAGTTATCCCTGAAGAATGGGGTGGCGATACCCAGTTTATTCACGTTTCAGCTATTACTGGTCAGGGTATTGATGAGTTGCTTGAGGCTGTATTGCTTCAGGCCGAGCTGCTGGAGCTTAAAGCTGTACCAACTGGTCCTGCTCGTGGTGTGGTGATTGAATCGCGCCTTGATAAAGGTCGCGGTGTGGTTGCCAGCCTGCTGGTTCAGTCCGGCAGTTTGCAGCCGGGAGATATGGTACTGGCAGGCGAGCACTTTGGCCGTGTGCGTGCCATGCTGGATGAAAATGGCAAGCCGGTAAAAAGTGCAGGTCCTTCTATTCCTGTGGAAATTTTAGGTTTGGCCGGTGCCCCTGAAGCGGGTGAAGAATTTCTGGTAGTGCCCGATGAGCGTAAAGCCCGTGAAGTGGCAGAATTTCGCCATACTAAGACCCGTGATAAGCGCCTTGCCCGTCAGCAGGCCGCCAAGCTTGAGAACATGTTTGAAAACATGGGCGCTGCAAGTCAGGCCAATGTTAATATCGTGTTAAAGACAGACGTTCGTGGTTCACTGGAAGCATTGGTGGGTGCGCTGGGCGAACTGTCTACCAAAGAAGTTAAATGTAATATCGTATCTGCCAATGTGGGTGCCATTAACGAGTCAGACGTTAACCTGGCGTTAACGTCCGGTGCCGCCATTATTGGCTTTAATGTACGTGCTGATAACGCAGCGAAGAAACTGTGCCAGGAAGAAGGTGTGGATCTGCGTTATTACAGTGTTATCTACGACATTATTGACGATCTTAAAAAGGCGATGTCGGGGCTGTTGGAGCCAGAACTGCGCGAAGAGATTATCGGTATTGCCGAAGTTCGCGATGTGTTCCGCTCTTCCAAATTTGGTGCGGTTGCCGGTTGTAAGGTGGTTGAAGGCTCGGTATTCCGTAACAAGCCGATACGGGTGTTGCGTGATGATATTGTTATCTACGAAGGTGAGCTTGAATCACTGCGCCGCTTTAAAGACGACGTTAACGAAGTCAGTGCCGGTATCGAATGTGGTATTGCGGTTAAGAGCTACAACGACGTTAAGCCAGGCGATAAGATTGAAGTCTTCAGCGTGACTAAAGTGGCTCGAACCATTTAGGCAAGCTCCACTGATAGGTAGCATCCATTGAAACACAGTCCCAGAGGCTTTAATCGCACTGATCGAATAGCAGACCAGATCCAGAAGGATCTGGCTTTGCTGTTGCAGCGTGAAATAAAAGATCCCCGTGTAGGCATGGCAACAGTATCCAGTGTTAAGGTGAGCAGGGATTTATCTTTCGCGGATGTTTATGTCTCGTTTATGAACAAAGATTCTGTGGAAGAAGCAACCGAGGCCTTGTCTGTGCTGGAAAATGCTTCCGGCTTTTTGCGCTCCTGCCTGGCGAAAAGTATCAAGCTGCGTGTTATGCCCAGGCTGCGCTTTCATTATGATTCCACCATGATTGAAGCGCCCCGTATTTCCGCATTAATTGACAAGGCGGTTAAGCAGGATCAGTCTCGCCATGATTCTTCAGGTGACAGCCTGGATCAAAACGAAGATCAGCAGGATTAATTTCAGTGGCAAGGCGCGGTAGCAAAAAGGGCAGAAATGTCAGCGGTATTCTGGTTCTTAATAAAGGGCTGGAAGTGACTTCAAATGCTGCGTTGCAGCGTGTAAAGCGCATGTTCGGCGCTGCCAAGGCTGGCCACACGGGAAGCCTGGACCCACTGGCTACCGGTGTTTTACCCATATGTATGGGCGAAGCCACCAAGTTTTCCCAGTTTTTGCTGGATGCCGATAAAGCTTATCGGGTAACCGGCAAGCTCGGTACGCAAACCGCCAGTGGTGATGCCGCGGGTGAGGTCGTCAACACCTGTGCTGTAGAAGGTATCAGCAGTGAACAGCTGCTATCAGTATTGTCGCAGTTCGAGGGCGATATTGAGCAGGTGCCCTCCATGTATTCTGCGATAAAGCATAATGGTCAGCCACTTTACAAATTGGCGCGACAGGGCGTTGAAGTAGAGCGCAAGGCACGCAAAATCAACATTCATCAGCTGGATCTGGTGGCGTTCGATGGTGAAACGTTTACCCTTGATGTGAAGTGCTCCAAAGGCACTTATATTCGCAATCTGGTGGAAGATATTGGTTTTGCTCTGGATAATCTGGCCTTTGTTACCAGTCTGCACCGTACCGAATCCGGGCCATTCTTAGAAAAAGACGCGATAACCGTGGAAGAATTGGCGAAATTCATGGATAATGGCGGCCGCGCTGCGCTGGATAAACTGTTAATGCCAGTATCAGCAGCCATTAGTGGATTACCTGAGCTACAGTTAACGGATCTAATGGCGTTTTACCTCAAACAGGGGCAGGCGGTGCAAGTACCGCAGGCACCCAGCGAAGGTTGGGTTAGTCTGTTTCAGGATAATGGAGATTTTTTGGGTGTTGGGGAAATACGTGACAATGGTCAGGTAGCTCCACGGCGCTTAATTAACACCTCTTAGCTGCTGTCGATTGATGGTTATTGATTGAAGTATGGTTGTGGCTAAGGGTAAAAGCGGTGAGGCCGGTTCTGTAAATATGCGTGGAACCGCCTCTGTAATGTAAAGCATATTTGTAATTGGAGAAAAGCATGTCTTTAACGGCTGAACAAAAAGCAAGCATCGTTGCAGAATTTAAACGCTCTGACGATGACACGGGTTCACCAGAGGTTCAAGTTGCGTTGTTAACTAATCGTATCAACCAGCTTCAAGGTCACTTTAAAGCAAACAAGCAGGATCATCACTCTCGTCGTGGCCTGATTCGCATGGTTAACCAGCGCCGTAAATTGCTTGATTATTTAAAGCGTAAAGACTTTGATCGTTATAATGCGTTGATCGCCAAGCTTGGCTTGCGTCGCTAATTGAGTTTTACTGGATTGTTCGCTCGCATCAGGAAAAGCAGAGTTTGTATTCAACAATATTTGCCTCTGAAATGTGCGAACAATCTGTTGGCTCGTAAAAAGCGCGGTACTCAATGAGTGCCGCGCTTTTTTGTATTTTGCTTTTTTATAATTGTTGTTAAATAAAAGCCCTTAAGTAACAAATTAAGTAGTAGTAATAAATTAAGTAGCAATAGTTTTAAGTAATCATAATAGAAAAGAAATAGCCAATGATGGGCATTGGCTGATTGGAAGGTGAATATGTTTAAAGTGGTAAAAAAAGAATTTCAATACGGCGATCAAACTTTTGTATTGGAAACAGGAAAGATCGCTCGTCAGGCAACCGCGGCTGTTATGGTGACATCTGGCGAAGCTTCAGTATTAGTAACGGTAGTTGGTAAAAAAGAAGCAGAACCTGGTCGGGGTTTCTTTCCCTTAACGGTTAACTATCAGGAAAAAACCTATGCGGCAGGCCGTATACCTGGTGGATTCTTAAAGCGTGAAGGCCGCCCTTCAGAAAAAGAAACACTGACTTGTCGTTTGATTGACCGTCCTATTCGCCCACTTTTTCCAGATGGCTTTCTTAACGAAGTGCAGGTGATGGCAACCGTTATGTCTACCGACAAGCAAACCGATCCTGATATCGCTGCTTTGCTGGGGACTTCTGCTGCCCTGGCTATTTCGGGTATTCCGTTTAACGGACCGATTGGCGCAGCACGAGTTGGTTTTGTTGATGGTATGTATGTGCTTAACCCGGATTATACAGCGCTTGAAAATTCAGCACTGGATCTTGTGGTCGCTGGTACTGAAGGTGCGGTATTAATGGTTGAGTC
>PDWJ01001108.1_pt1 | contig 40014 bp, 41 predicted proteins | sample 1430881 | NCBI WGS metagenome assembly PDWJ01 (sample SAMN01162460, study PRJNA174530) | Oral metagenome, whole genome shotgun sequencing project. | biome: Marine environment; feature: Marine mammal; material: Swab sample of the gingival sulcus; isolation source: swab sample of gingival sulcus...
TTACATTGTGATTTTAACAATTCTTGTTTTGTGATATTCATCATTCTTGAATTGTGATTTTCACAATTCTGGGATTGTGAATTTAATAATTCTTGATTTGTGATTTCAGTATTTATTGTAAAATTCTTTACATAAATTATGTTTGGTTTTCCAAGTCCTAATCGTTTCTTTTCTATAAGACCTATACCTTTCTTGCTATCAAGTTCTTGCAATATTTTTGTTGATTTTTGAGAACCACAGCCCATTACTTCTGATATTTCGTCTATTGTAAAGATGATATATACCTTGTTTTCATCATCTAGCCACGCATTTTTCATTGATAAACTCATTCTATCAAGTAATATTCCATAAAGCACTTTAGCATCACTACTAAGCGTTTTAAAAACTTCATCTGTAAAAAGTAGCTTTGGTATTCTAAAGAATGAAAACTGATTGGCTTCTTTACCATAATAGTAATTAAATTTTATGTTCATCTTTACCTCCATTTCTTATATTTTTTTACATAACAAAAGGCGATAGAGTTTTAATTCTACCGCCTTAGCTTTATTTATCATATTTAATTGTCATTAAATCTCTCTTAAAAAGTCGTTGATACTTTCAAGTATTCCTACTATCGAGTAGCCTATAACTGGAAGTCCATAAGGACTAAGTAAAAAAGCTACAATAATCGCTTGAACAGCTACAAATTTATTTCCTTCTATAAGTGCTGCTATAAAGCCAAATGTTGCAAACAAGGATATTATATTTAAAATAAATGTTCCTATATTTAGGATAAAAATTAAAAATAAAATTGCCACTGTTAGCACTAAGTTAACAGGTAATAAAAATATTTTAATTAAGAATTTCATCATACACCTCTATATTTTCATAAATTTTAATCGTTTTTGCAAAATAAAAAAACACTCATCATCGATAGTGTTCGTGCTTAACAATAGTATTTATAAGGGTTTGGTGTATTCCTATTCTTTATTAATTGTTATCTCCTACATTCCAACAGCGAGTTCTATCTCCTACATTCCAACAGCGAGTTCGATTGCGGCGTTGAGCGCGAGTAAATTCGTCTGGTCGGCAATCGATTGAATCATCTCAGAAGCCTTTGAAATGTTTTCTGCACTTTCGTTGGTCTCCAATATGATTTGATTGATATAGCGCGATTCTTCTTTGTTTTGTTCGCTCAGTTTATTTAAGTCGTCGAGCGCCTCTTTACCTTCGTCTTTTTTATTGTTGATGTTTTCGGTTGCAATCCTGAGTTCTTCCAAGACATTCGTCATATCACTCAAGAGCGTCGCATTCTCTTCGACGTTTTGCGCCGCTCTTATAGTGTCTTGCGCCTGTCCGTTAGCACCTTCCGCAATATTGCCTACGGCTGAAGCGACTTCTCGCGCACTTTTATTGGTACTCATAGCCGTGGCGGTAAGCTGTTGCGCCGTCGCCGCCGTATTGGTTGCGTGCGTGTTGATATTGCCTAAAATCAGTTTCAAGTTTTCAATCATCATCCGAATTGAACGGAAAATGCTACCGATTTCGTCTTTGTTATTTGCCCATCTTTCAGCCTGTTTCTTTTCTTCTGAAGTATCCAAATTGTAATTGGATATTTTATCTAGCGCCTTCTCAATGATTCCAAGCGGCTTAGTGATCTGATTGCTGACGACATACATAACTACAAAAGAACCCAATAACGATGAAATGACAATAACCAAAATGGAGTAACTAACCGTATGTGTTGCCCCTTCGTTAAAGTCGTCCATGTAAGAACTCGCCGATAAAATCCATTGCCATTTTTCGTCGTATACTTGATAAGCAATTTTTTTCGACACCGTTTCACTGTGCGGCAAGACCCAATCGTATTCGAAGAAACCACCGCCCTCTTTGGCAATTCTAATCTGCTCTTGTACGAGTTTTACACCATTGCCGCTTTTATCCTCGGCTTCCCAGACGTTTTCACCTTCAATACTGGGGTGCATGGCTTCTATGCCATCTGGCGTATACGCCAGAAAATAACCATTTTCACCCAAGTCGATATTTTTGTTTATAGTCCTCTTACCATCTTCATCACGCGGTCCCAATAAAAACTGCTTGACGCTTTCTTGAGCATCCGCCTTGGTCATACTGCCCCTTTCGACGGCTTCTTGATAGGCGTCGATTAATTGCATCGCCTGTTCGACGGCGTTCTTTAGAATGACTTCACCTTTTTCGTTGAGTTCCTTCTTGGTATGTAAGAAGTCGGTTACGCCAATGACTATCATTGGAATTATTAATAGCAGAATAAAAATGACATTGAGTTTTGCCTTTAAAGAAATTTTGACTTTCATATTGCCCCCATTTACTATGCACACATCATAGCGTGCACACTTTATTTCTTATCCCAATATACTTTAACTCAGCTGCGCCAAAGGCAATTGAGTTGAGATAACGCTTTACATACTAAATATCGGTTAATACCTTTTAAAAGTTAAGCTGAAATAAAAAAAAGACGATAGATTTTTTCTATCGCCTTTGTAACTACAGGTTTTACTGTTTTCTATTCTATTTATTGGCAATTGTCGATGCCACTTCTGAAGCGAAGTCTTCTTCTTTTTTCTCGATGCCCTCACCCACTTCAAAGCGCTTGAAAGCTGTAATTTTGAGGTCTGCGCCGAGTTCTTTTGCCTTGTTGGCAACTAATTTGCCAACCGTCAAGTCAGAGTCTTTAACGAAGACTTGCTCTAATAAGCAAACTTCTTTTAACGATTTGTTCAATCTGCCGACGACCATCTTCTCGACGATTGCCTGCGGCTTGCCTTCGTTGAGCGCCTGTTGCATTAATACTTCGCGCTCTTCGTCGAGGTACGCCTGATCGACGTCATCTTTGCCGACGAATTTAGGATTCATTGCGGCGATCTGCATGCAGATGTCTTTTGCCATTTCGGCGTAATCTGCAGCCGGTGCAGTCGTTTCAACAGCCATGATAACTGACATTTTGCCATTGCCGTGTACATAACCGCTAACGCTACCGTTTTCAACAGTCAACGTTTCAAAGCGGCGCAAGCTCATGTTTTCACCGATTTTACCGATGAGCGCTTGTAATGTCTCTTCGACGCTCTCGCCGGACTCGCCAAACGGCGCAGCTTTTAATTGTTCCATCGTTGCAATATCGCCGTCGACGATTAATTTAGCAACTGCTTTAGCAAAGCCGATAAAGTCGTCATTTTTTGCGACGAAGTCAGTTTCTGAATTGACTTCTAAGACGACGCCCTTCTTGCCATCTTCTGAAATGAGTAGCGTCGAAATGCCTTCTGAAGCGACGCGACCAGCTTTTTTAGCAGCTTTTGCCAAGCCTTTTTCCCTTAAATATTTAACTGCTTCTTCCATGTCGCCATTGGTTTCCACCAATGCCTTTTTGCAGTCCATCATACCTGCACTCGTCAAAGTTCTAAGTTCCTTGACCATTTGCGCTGTAACAGCCATTGTAGCCTCCTGTATTCATATAGTGTCGGACTGTCCGCTAAACTGCGAACAATCCGAACGCGCTCTGTTTACTCTTATATTATTCTGTAACCGCTTCTTCAGCGACCGGCGCTGCCGCTTCAAGCGGTGCTTCTGCTTCGCCCGGAGCCTCTTCGACAACCGGCGCTTCAGCTTCGTCTTGTACGCCTTGCTTGCCTTCTAATACGGCATTGCTCATTGCGCCAGTAATCAACTTGACGGCGCGAATGGCGTCGTCGTTACCCGGAATAACTAAATCTACTTCGTCCGGATCGCAGTTTGTATCGACGATTGCAACGACCGGGATGCCCAATTTGCGCGCTTCGCGAATCGCGATCTTCTCTTTAGTCGGGTCGACGACAAACATGACGTCGGGCAACTTTTTCATGTGCTTAATGCCCGATAAGAACTTTTCTAATTTATCTTTTCTCTTTCTTAATTCGATAACTTCTTTTTTCGGCAACTTGTCAAACGTGCCGTCCGTCTCTTGCTTTTCGAGATCGAATAACAAGTCGATGCTCTTCTTGATTGTCGCATAGTTTGTCAACATGCCGCCCAACCAACGCTGGCTGACATAGAATTGACCACAGCGCTTAGCTTCTTGTTCGATTGCCTCTTGCGCTTGCTTTTTCGTGCCGACAAATAACACGCTACCGCCGTCTAAGACGACTTGCTTAATGAATTCGTAAGCTTCGTCAATTTTTTTCGTCGTCTGTTGTAAGTCGACGATATAAATGCCGTTGCGCTCTGTGAAGATGTACTTTTCCATCTTTGGGTTCCATCTTCTCGTCTGGTGACCAAAGTGTACACCGGCCTCCAATAATTTTTTCATTGATACAATTGCCATAACTACCTCCGAGTTTGTCTTCCATACCCGTCATTTCTATACTCCACCCTAGGGCACTCCAGCATAGATCGGGGTATGTGTGTTTTGTTTGCTGTTAGATGCGCTCTAACTGTCGTATTATACCATTTGTCATGCACCATTTCAAGTAAAAAACACATTAAACTGGGTAACCTGTTAAAAACTTCCAATTAAAAAAGACTCGTTCTCATAAACAAGTCTTTTGCGTCTATCAATTCGCCTTATTTGGTTTACCGGCGTCAAGTTTGCGCACTATTGCAACTTTGCCGACGCCGACGCCCAATTGCTTGGCGACCGCCTGGTCGGTCATGCCGCTGTTGATCAGCGACACAATTTTATCGTGTTCCGAAGCGGCAGCATAGGCAACGCCTTTACGCGGACGCTCGGTCGCTTTACTTTTCGTCTCCAGCGCAATCAAGCGCTCGTTGACATCGTCGAGAATTTCGTAGTAACTGTAGTTCAGCTCATCTACCTCGCGGTTGAGAGTTTCGATGCGTTCGAATCTGGGCGATTCCAATATTTGCTCAACGCGTTCCAGCGCGCGGTATACATCGCTGACAAACAACGTCAACTGACGCGCGCCCATGATAAACAGTACGATGCCGACGAGAATTATTACTATTGCTATCATATTTTAATATCGATGTGCTGCTGCACCTCTGAATCATCTCGATTGGCGTCTTTATCTTTGCGCTGCCGCTTTTTGCGCTTCTCTTTAGGCGGCTCTTCGCGCTTGTAATCGACGGCGAGCTTATCGCTTTGACTGAGTGACTGAACGACTTCGCGCTCGTGCGCCTCTTGCTTTTCGCGTTCAAACTGCACGTTAATCAGCGCATTCGCCTCTTGCTGAACGAGCGCTTGCCTGCTCTTGGCAACTGATGAAACCTTAGGTATTACGGTCTGTAAATCTATCGGTCGCAACGGCATAACGTACTCCAATCGTCTTCGGGGAATCGACTAACCGACTAACAAATATAACACTTCAATCTGCCAATCGCCTTTGTGTGTAACTGCGAAATACGAGATTCAGATATTTCCAGAATCTCGGCAATTTCTTTATACGTCAACTCTTCGTAATAATACAAACTGACAATCAAGCGCTCGCGCTCCGGCAAGCTGTCGATGCCCGCCTTTAACATGTCGAGCATTACTTTTTTATCGAGCGCCTGTTCCGGATTGTACTCGCCGCTCTCCGACTTGATGTCGAAGTTGGCGTGCGCTTCAAATTTTTCTTCCAACGACAACACCGAAAAAGTTGTCACTTCGTTTAGAAAGCGATGCATTTCATCGACTGTCATTTCCAACTGATCAGCCAACTGTTCATCGCTGTAGTCGTTGCCGAACTTGCTCTGCATATGATGTACCGCTTCTTCAAAGCGCTTGTACTTGTAGCGCAGACTGCGCGGCACCCAGTCTAAATTGCGCAACTGATCGATGACAGAGCCCCTGATTCTAATATTTGCATAAGTCTCAAACTTGACGTTCTTTTGACAGTCAAATTTATCTATTGCATCGATTAGCCCCAATATGCCGTAACTGACCAAGTCATCGTATTCTACGTGATGATTGTAATCGACGTATAATCTTCCGGCAATTATTTTAACGAGTTCCATATAATGGACGATTAACTGATCTTTTGCAGTCTTATCTTTTTTTTCTTTATAATCTTTCCAAAGCATATCGAGATTCATTCTCTATTACTCCTAAGAATTCGTGCACACTACTTTGAATCAATCATACCACTATATGATACCATATTGCAACAAAAGCTTACAATTTTGTTCTAATTTTGTTGATTTAAATTTGCGACGGTCTCAAAAACGTCGTCTACGGATACGACCATTATTTCCTGTTTACCGTCTTCCGCCAAGCTGATGACATATTCCGGAAACTGCTCCGGCTGCTCTTCAGCCTCAGCAAAGCGTCCGGTATCTCTGGCGTAATCGACCAACAGACCCAGCTTTAACTTTTCCTTTTTGACGACTAGAATGCGACTGTCCTTGCTCAAATCGGATAGCTTAACGCCAAACAGCTGGCGCAAATCTACAACTGGCACAATTTCACCGCGCAAATTGAAAACGCCCAATACATAAGAAGGCAATGAGGGAACGCGCGTAATATTCAAGTTGCGCTCAATACTCGACAAGCCACAAATATCTATACCGTATTTTTCATCAGCCAAATTAAAAACAACATATTCCATTTCTTTCATATTGCCCTCCTAAAATAGCTGATCGCTATCTAAAATCAACGCCAATTTACCATTACCTAGTATCGTCGCTCCGGATATTAATTTAACATGCGATAAAAAACTCCCCAGCGACTTGACGACGATCTCGCGCTTTCCTAACAAGCCGTTGACGACTAGTCCCAACTGGCGATTGCCGCGCTTTACGATTACGACCAGTAGGTCCTTGTCCTTTTCAGCAGACGCGTCGCCATTTTCCAAGCCCAAACGCTCCGGTAAGTTAATCAGCGGAACCTCTTCCTCGTTAAACATAAATTGTAAGTCACCACTCGATGTCTTTTGTACTTCTTTGGACGCAAGCCTCGTCAGCATGACGACGTTGACGACCGGTATGGCGTAGGCGTCTCCGCAAATATCGACTAACAAAGCCTGAATAATCGATAGCGTAGAGGGTAACCTAATCGTAAACTTAGTGCCAATGTCAACTTGGCTATTTACGTACACTTCGCCCGCCAAGCCCTCGATTCTACTCTTGACAGCATCTAAGCCAACGCCTCTACCCGATAAGTCGGTGACCTCTTTGGCGGTAGATAAACCGGCGCGGAAAATCAATTGCATAATCTCTTGTTCGCTCATGCCGTCGAGTTCTTCTTGCGTTAACGCATTGCGTTTAAGTGCGCTTTGTGCGACTTTTTCAGCATTGATACCAGCGCCGTCATCTTCTATTTCTATGACCACCGAGTTGCCCTCGGGATAGGCGTTTAAGAACAGCTTAGCGACTTCCGGTTTGCCTTTTGCAAGGCGTTCATCGCTGCGCTCTAAACCGTGATCGAGCGCATTTCTTATCAAGTGGATAAACGGATCGCCCAATTCGTCGACGACGGCGCGGTCGACTTCTGTGTCCTCGCCTTTAATCACCAGTTCAACCGACTTGCCGAGTTCTTTTGACAAATCGCGCACAATGCGTGGAAATCTATTAAATATGCGCTCGACAGGCACCATGCGCACCTGCATCACAGCTTCGTTTAAATCGGTCGCGACGCGCTCCAGATAGTTGAGCGTCTTGGCGGCTTCCGAGTTAGAATCGTCAAATTCGACCTCGTCCAGCGCCGTCTTGATGACGATCAATTCAGATACCAGATTCATCAAGTTGTCGAGTCGTTCCATATCGACCTTGACGACAGTTTTCTTTTGAGCGGACGCCTTTTTCGGCTCCGGTTTTTTAACTTTTGACAAATCGAGTTGAATTTGCTCAGCGCCGGCGATTTCACTGACCTTTAATATGACATCTTCTAAAGATTCCTCGTCTTGTTCGGTTTTAAAGAGAATCTCAATCGAACTGTCGATTTCATTATTTTCTATTAAATCGCGCTTTGGATGTGTATCCATGATTTGACCGAGTTCGCCCAATGTTTGAAAGAGTAAGTAAGCGCGCGCCATCTTTAGCGAACACTGGTCGTCAAACGTCACTTTTACAGTTCTAATGGCGTGTTTTTCGGTTAGCGCTTTTTGCGCCACGTTGTAAGTCAGGTCAGTTTCATCAAAGTAAAAACCGGGGTAGGCGCCCTGCTTTTTGGCAGCCGCCTTTTGCGGTGCCGCTGCGCCACTCGGCTCCACAGCACCGCTCGAATCCGCTTGTTGCGGCGCAGCGCTTTGCTCACCCGACTGACCATTCAATTCTCGTTCTATCTTTGCCAAGAGCTCGGAACAGTCATGCTCCCCTTCCTCAGCTTCCTCGATGACATTTTCGAGGTAGATTTCCAAATTGTCGACGCATTCAAACAAAATGTCGACAGACGTTTCCTGCAATGGTTTTTCGCCACTGCGCGAGTCCTCTAACAAGAATTCCATTTGGTGCGTTAAATGCTCCATTTTAGAATAGTGCATAGCCCCTGACATGCCCTTGATGGTATGCGATGCCCTGAACAATTCATTGATTAAATCGATGTTTTGCATATCGCCTTCAATTTGCAATAACAACTGATTCATGTTTTCCAAGTTTTCGCGCGCTTCGTCTATAAACGCTTCATAAAATTCAGATGTTTCCATAATTTTACTCCATGGCTATCCGCCTACTAACAGTCTCTTGATAAATCCGCCAAATGTGCGCTTTTGTTTTACCGGTTCGATATTCTCCAGTTGATGGGCTATGAGGGCAATGCTCTGACTAGCCGATGAATCCGGATATTCTAGGTAAAACGGCGTTTGCGCACGCACGCTTTTTTTGACCCGTTTATCATTCATGATAAAGCCGAGGTAACTAATTTTCGCCTCTAAAAATTTTTCGGCAGCTGTACTCAGCTTTTCGTATACCGCCTGTCCCTCGCGCGCCGACTCGGTTTGATTGACGACGACTTTAATCATTTTTTCTTTACTATGCGTGTTCTTAATAACCGCATAGGCATCGGTAATACTGGTCGGGTCAGGCGTCACGACGATAATTAGTTCATTTGTCGCCTCGATAAAGGACAATACGGAACGATTTATGCCGGCGCCGGTGTCTATAATTATATAATCGGTCGTTTGGTTTAAAATCATTAGCAATTCTATTAACTTTTTAATTGATTTATCATCTAAATTTACTAAATCCATTGCACCGGAGCCGCCAGAGAGCACTTTTATGCCCTTTGGACCGATTAAAGTGATGTCTTCTATCGTCTTTTGCCCGGCGATGAGATGAAACATATTGTAGCGCGGTACCAAGCCCAGCACGACGTCAACGTTGGCGAGCCCCAAATCGGCGTCGATTAAGGCGACGCGCTTGCCCATGCTCTGTAGTGCAATCGCCAAATTGACGGCAATACTGGTTTTGCCGACGCCGCCCTTGCCACTGGAGATGGCGATTACCCGCGAATCGTATTTTTTTTCTTTTACTTGCGCGGTCGCCTCGCCTTCAGTCTCTTTTGTCTTGACTGATTCTATTAATTTGCGCAGTCGATTCGCTTGATCATTCATAACTATCACCTAAAAGCGCTCTGGTTAAGCGATCGGCATCTGCCTCGACGATGTCGTCGGGCACGCTCTGCCCATTGGTAATAAAGGAGAGTGGCTTGTTGGAGATGTACTTGGCATTCAGCAAGCTGCCCAGCGTTTCCGCCTCATCCATTTTAGTGAAGATTAATTTGTAGTCCTCTAAGAACGCGTAAGACTTTAAAATGCTCTCGATATCTTGCGCACTCGACGTCAAGCTCATAACTAAAAAGACGTGCGCCTGATTGGCGGCGTCTATCAATGCCTTTAAATCGTCCTTGCCCTCAGCTAATTTGTGATTGCGTCCCGCCGTGTCGACTAAGATGTAATCGTAATCGGCGCGTTTTTCCAATACCGCAACGACGTCTTCTGCCTCGTAGACGACATCGAGCGGAATCGACAATATTTCGCTGTAGGTCTTGAGCTGATCGACTGCCGCTATGCGGTAAGTATCAGCCGTTATCAGTGCGACGCGCTTTTCGTCGATAAGTGATAACTTGGCGGCAATTTTTGCCAGCGTCGTGGTCTTGCCGACGCCGGTCGGACCGACGAAAAAGAATACCTGGCGAGCGCCGTTGACGCTTTCCATACTATAGGGCTCGCCAATCATGTCGCGAATCACGACGCCGGTATTGGCGGCGTAAATAGCCATGTTGTCCGCCTGATCTAGCGCCAAAAGCGCAACTCGCCTGTCAATTTCGTCGACGACTGCTGGACTGACGTTTTGCGCGCGCAATTTTTCTAAAATCGGGTTGACTGCGCTCGTCGTATCCGCCGCGTCAACTTGATCACCTGCAACGTCAACTGTCGACGCATTCGCTTCCTGCACCTTTGCGGCGTCTTTTGCGACGTCGATATTTTTTATAACGTTCTCGACCAGTTCAGTTAAATTGCCGACCTGGTCCTTGAGGTCGCGAATCTCAGCTTGATATTGGTTGTCGCTGGCAGTCTGCTCGGCATTTGCCTGATTAATCGCCGACTGCAGTTGCTGCGCCAGATCGACCGGCGGCTCAGGCTGTTTCTCTTCAACCGCGGCGATGACTTCTACCAGCGGCTTGCTAAACCAACCGCGAATGCCCTTTTGCTTAATCTTTCGCGTGTGTAAAATGACGGCTTCGCTACCTAAGTCGCGCTTAACCCGCGCCATTGCCTCGTGTGTTGTCTTGCCTATATAGCGCTTTATATTCATACAATTTCCACCATTCCAACAGATTGAACTTCTACATCACTTTCTAATTCGTTATACGATAAAACGATTAAATCCGGTATTGTCGCCTCGGTCAACTGCTTAAAGTAGAACCTGACAATCGGGGTCGTCAGCACAATCGGCTGCTCACCCATCGACAATAAGCTCTGTATCTCTGCCGCCAAGCTATTGACCATTGCATTGCTGGCATTCGGCTCAAGCGCGATATACGTGCCGTTTTCAGATTGCTTAATGGACGACATTAGCAAGTCTTCCATCTCCGGACTGAGCGTGACCACTTTGGCGATTTTATTTGGTACGTATTGCGTCGTCAGCTGGCGCTTTAAACTCTGCCTGACGTACTCGGTTAAGACATTGGTATCTCTCGTTATCGGCGCGTAGTCCGCCAGCGTTTCCAGTATCGTTACCAAATCTCTTATCGAAACGAACTCGCGCAACAAGTTTGCCAATACTTTTTGAATGTCGCCAATCGACATCAGCTGCGGTATTAATTCAGAGACTAAGGCGTCGTTATTTTCGGATACGTTGTCAATTAACTGCTTGACGTCCTGGCGCGATAACAATTCGTGCGTATAGCGCTTAATCACTTCTGTCAAATGCGTCGAGATAATCGACGACGGATCGACAACTGTGTAACCCATCAGTTCAGCGCGTTCACGATTCTCGGCTGTAATCCACTTGGCGGGCAAGCCAAAGGCGGGTTCGACGGTCTCGATACCTTCGATCTCACCTTCGATTTCCGAAGGTGCCATTGCCAAAAAGTGGTCGAAGACGATTTCGTCGAGCGCCACGCTCGAGCCCTTTATTTTAATACTGTACTGATTGGGGTTGAGTTGAATGTTGTCGCGCAATCTAATCATCGGCACAATGACGCCAAACTCCAATGCAATCTGACGCCTGATCATGACTAGGCGATCAAACAGGTCACCACCCTGATTGGGATCTGCCAAGGGAATGATGCCGTAGCCAAATTCCAATTCGATTGGATCGACTTGCAGTAGCGGCACGATGTTTTCCGGCCGCCGCATGCCGTCTTCTTCTTCGCCCTCTTCAGCGGCGCCCTCATCTGCACTGTCTTTCGACACGGCGTATTTTATTTCGGCGCGCAATGTATAGCCCAAGTAAGCAAATAGCGCAGCCATTAACCATAGTGGCAAGGTCGGTAGCGGTGTCAGCCCCAACACGAAGAGCACGCCGCCAATGATTAAAAGCACTTCGGGAATTCTAAATAGTTGGCTAACTAAATCGTTTGACAAGCTGGAATCAGATGCCGCCCTGGTGACGACGATACCGGTTCCGACGGAAATCATCAGCGCCGGTATTTGGCTGACCAAACCGTCGCCAACCGTCAGAATTGTATAGCGCGACAACGATTCTTGTATCGTCAAGCCGAGCCGCATGGAGCCGATTAAGAAGCCGGCGGCAATGTTGATAACGGTGATGATAATACCCATGATGGCGTCGCCCTTGACGAACTTTGAGGCACCGTCCATCGCCCCGTAGAAGTCGGCTTCGCGCTGTACTTTTACGCGCCTAGTACGCGCCTCGCTCTCGGTGATCAAACCGGAATTGAGGTCGGCGTCAATCGCCATCTGCTTACCCGGCATGGCGTCGAGCGTAAAGCGGGCGGCGACTTCGGATACGCGCTCCGAACCCTTGGTAATGACCAAAAATTGTACGATGATAATTATCACAAATATGATGAAACCGATAATTGCGTCGTTGCCGATAACAAAGTTGCCAAACGCCTCGATGACGCCGCCGGCGTTGGCTTTGGATAAGATTAGGCGCGTCGTCGATATGTTGAGCGCCAGCCGGAACACGGTGGTTATCAAGAGTAGCGATGGAAAAATCGAAAATTCGAGCGGCTCGGTGTTAAACATTGCAATCAACAAGATCAACAACGCCATGCTGATATTTATTATTAAAAAGAAGTCAATTAATCCAGTCGGCACCGGGATAATAATCAACAATACTATCGCGACGACCAATACCGGAATTAATATGTCGGTAGCCTTCATTAAACACTCCTGTTGTTAAGACGATAAACGTATGCAAGTACGTCAGCTACGGCTTCAAATAATTCCGGGGGAATGTATTGTCCGACCTCTGTCGACTTGTAAAGTGATTGTGCAAGTGGCTTGTTTTCGACCACCGGCACTCCCGCCTCTTTGGCAATTCGCTTGACGTTGGTGGCAATTAAGTCTTTGCCCTTGGCGATGACTTTGGGCGCCTGCGCCTCGACGCGATCGTAATAGAGCGCAACCGCGTAGTGCGTCGGGTTGGTGATGACGACGTCGGCACCGGGCACATCTTGCATCATTCTACTCATTGCCATTTGGCGCTGTTTTTCTTTTATTTTAGAGCGAATAAACGGATCGCCCTCCATTTGTTTATACTCTTCTTTAACTTCTTGCTTGGACATTTTGAGCTGTCGTTCGTTATCCCAACGCTTATAGGCGTAATCGGCTATGGCGATGACCAATAAGTACAGCGCGCAGCGCACGACGACGCCAAAGACGACATCCCACAAAAGGGCAATGCCGGACGTGAGGTTTAAAGTGGAAATTTTAAATATTTCATTTTCGCGCCCCGCAATATACTGGTAGCTGAGCAACAGCAGCCCAGCCGCCTTTAAAATAGACTTTACCATTTCAACCAACGACTTCAGCGAAAATAGCCTTTTAAAGCCGCTGAGCGGGTTGATTTTATCAAATTTAAACTTGAGTGGTTCGATTGTAAATAAAAAACCGACTTGAAAATAAGACAAAGTCACACCGACTAGTAGTGCAATTAACAATACCGGCGCGACCAATTTTAAAAATATAAATGCAACGCGCAGTGCCAACGTCGCTAGAGACGACGACTGAATGTAGGCGTCAAAGTTTTCAACGCCCTCCATCGAGATATAATACAGTTCGTAAAAGGCCTTGGCGTAATATTCTGTCGCGACCGAAAAAATCAAAAAAACCGCTAATAGCGCAACTGCCGCCGCTATGTCTTTAGACTGTACAACTTGTCCTTTTTCGCGTGCGTCCTTGCGCTTTTTCGGCGTCGCCTTTTCGGTTTTTTCACCCTGAAAGAATTGTAAATTCAAACGAATTGCCATAATCGTCCCCCAACTACTATTTTACATCAATTGGATGATTCTGGCAATATAATCGAATATGCGGTTTATCAAGCTGGAAATAGACGCGACCATAAGCGGCATAAGCAGCAGCAAAACGGCGATGCCAATTAATATTTTAAAGGGCATGCCGACGATGAAAACGTTCATGCCGGACATCGCTTTGGACAGTAAGCCGAGGATAATATTGGCAATTAATATGACGGTAATCATCGGCAATGCCATTTGCACGCCAATGACAAAGGTTTCTTTAATCAGTTCAAAAAAGTTCTCGACGTGTAGTGGGTTTAGCGCCAAACCGCCCAGCGGCGTCACTTGCAAGGTCCGCGCAAAGGCGCTGATAATGGCGTGGTGCGCATTGCTGACCACAAATAATATCATTGCAATTATATAAAAGAGATTGGCGCTGATTGGAACTTGCGCCTCGCTGGTCGGCGACACGACATTTGCCATTGAAAAGCCCATGCCCATATCGATTAAAAAGCCGGCAATGTAGAGCGCATTCATAATCAGCGTGACGACAAAGCCGAGGGTCAGACCGTTAAGAATCTCGAACATCACCGCCATCGCCAAGGCGTCAAAGCGCTCGATTGAAAGTGCGGTATCGTAGCTCCCCGCTAAAAAGAAGACAAATGTCATCATTGTCGAAAAGAGAATTTTTAACCTGACCGGTACATTGCGCGCACCAAATAAAGGTATTAAAATGATGGTTGCAGTGAACCTGGTAAATATCAGTATGAGCACGATCAGTGCCTGATTGATGACAATATCCATAATAATCCGTATTCGCTTTATTGGGCGACGTTGGTAATGGCCTCAAATATGGTAAAGGTAAAGGCCTTTAAGGTGTTGATCATCCAAGGACCAAGTATGATTAAGACCAAAAATATGACGATGATCTTCGGCACAAAAGCCAATGTTTGCTCTTGTATTTGCGTCGTCGCCTGAAAAATGGCAATGATCAGACCGACGACTAACGCCGAAATCAACATCGGCGCGGTCGTAATTAATATGATGTAGATGGCGCGACCAAAGTATTCGATAATGACCTGTTCACTCATAGGTTAAACCCCGCTAAAATCGCCTTGACCAAAAGGTTCCATCCGTCGACTAGTATAAATAATAATATCTTGAAGGGCAGACTAATCATGACCGGCGGCAACATCATCATGCCGAGCGCCATTAGCGTCGAAGCGACGACCATGTCGATGACGATAAACGGTATAAACAGCATAAAGCCGATGATAAAACCGGTTTTTAGCTCGCTGATTACAAAGGCGGGAATCAATGCCGCGTTGCTGACCTGTTCGAGATCAGTGACCGTTTCGCCCTGCGCCACTCTTACAAAGAGCGCCAGGTCTTCGTCTCTAGTCTGTTTGAACATAAATTCGCGCAGCGGTGCCATGGCGCGCGTAAACGCCTCGTCTTGCTCAATTTCGCCGGCGTTGAGCGGAACATAGGCTTCGCTATAAACTTCGCTAAAGACCGGTGTCATTACAAAAAACGTCAAAAACAACGCCAACCCGACCAGTACCTGATTGGGCGGCGTCGTCTGTAGAGAAAGCGCCTTTCGCAAAAAAGAAAATATAATGATGATGCGCGTAAAGCTGGTCATCATTATCAAAATCGACGGCGCCAAAGTCAATACGGTGAGTAATAATATAATTTGAACAGTCGAAGAAACCCCTTGATTTTGATCTCCGATCCGCAATTCGATATTGGGTATTTCAAGGGGCTCTGCAAACGCCAAAGAGGCTATTATTACGATTAAAATCACACCGAGAATAGAAACAATACGTCTTTTATTCATCGTCATTCTGAGGCCTCTTCATCTTATCTTTCAAAAGTGCCATGAAGGGCATTTTGCCTTTTTCACTCTGTTCGATAAAAGTCAACTTGTCACCGTCTATTTCATCGATTTTATAGATGCCGTTTTTGTCAACGGCGATAAAATAATGCTTTTCCGCCAGCTCGATTAACCATAAACTCTTATCGTTTGAAATGTTGAGTCGTTCGACGATTTTAATATTGTTGGCGCTATAGCGGCCGCCGTACAACTTGGCGACGACGACAGTCGTCAAATACGCCAACGCGACGACGACGACGATTACGAAAATATAAGCTAGCGAAGGCAACAAGTAACTCGTGCTGGCGTTAGGGTTCATAATTTAATCCTTAAGCATCCGGTGGGCCGATGATTTTGGCAACCGCTTCGAGTACGCGATCGCCTTTAAACGGCTTGACGATAAAGTCTTGTGCGCCGGCTTTGATGGCGTCGATAACCATACTCTGTTGTCCCATTGCCGAACACATGATTACCTTTGCGGCGGGATCGATCTGCTTAATCTTTTGCACCGCCTGAATGCCGTCCATATCCGGCATCGTAATATCCATGATGACCAAGCCCGGTCTGTGCTGTTCAAACTTTTCAACCGCTACCACACCGCTCTCGGCAGTATCGACTACATCGTAATTACCGCCGGTAAGAATTTTCGTCAACGTCATTCTCATAAATGAAGTATCATCAACCACTAAAATTTGTTTGGACATTTGTTCCCTCCATACCTAATATATCACTTTTTACTATTTTTTGCACTTATTGTTTGTTCGGTACGACGATTTCTGTTATTCTCACGCCGTAGTGTTCGTCGACGACGACGACTTCACCCCTGCCGATCAAACTGCCGTTGACCAGGACGTCGAGTGGTTCACCCACTAATCTGTTGAGCTCGATAACCGTACCCGTGCCAAAGGATAATATTTCGCTAATCTTCTTCGTCGTCCTACCCAACTCTACCGATATTTCCAGCGGCACATTGCGAATCAAGTCGATTTCGCCACTCGATGCACCCCTGTTGCCGGAGAGGTTTAAACTCTCGAACTGCACAGTTTGTGCGTTGACAGCCGGACCGGACTGCACGGCACTAGGCGCGCTCGGCGCCGGTTGCTGAACGGGTTGCTGTGCCGGCTGAGCAGCGGGCGCAGCCTCTTCTTGAGACTTCTCCATGACGACGCCTCTCTTTTCGTCGTCCAGCATGTTCTTGGCTAGCCCCTTAGCGACTTCAACCGTCATAATCTGAACGATTTCAGACGTCACTAAATCGCCTATCTTCATGTTAAATGCAATGACGACGACGTCGCCCTCATCGTTAAAGAGTGCCTCTTTATCCGCCAGGACGTCGATTTTTTCATAGGCGACATCCGGTGGCGAAATATCGATTGCAATGCCAAATAAGTCGGAAAGCGCTATCGAAGACGACGCGATCATTTGATTGGCCGCCTCACTGATTGCACTCAAGTGCAATTCATCTAGCGTTTCAGGCAATTCGCTGGCATCGCCGCCCATCATCAGCTCTGCAATAACTTTGGCACCGGCTTCGTCCAGTATCAAGAAATTGGAACCCTCGATACCTTTCGTGTAGTCGACCGAAACGAACACCGAAGGTTCGCTAATGCGCTCTTTCAAGTCCGGTACGGGCATCTCAGTAACTTCTGGCGCCAGTATCGTAACGCGCTGGTTGACTAGCGTAAACAGCGTCGACGACGCGGCACCCATGCTGGTGTTACCTATTTCTAAAAGCGCATCGCGCTCTTCATCTGTTAATTTTAGCTTTTCGGAGGCGCCTTCATCAGCTGCGCCACCACCACCTAACAGCATGTTAATTTCTTCTTGTGATAATACATCAGACATCTTATTCTACCCCTTTATTGCCATCAATAACTTCAGTAATCTTTACTGCCATTCTATTCTTTAATGTTCCCGGCGTGCCGCGAAATTTTAAACCGTCTTTGACAAAGACTTCAAATGTTTGATCGCGCTCTTTGTCGAGCACCAGTATGTCACCTTGCGACAACTCCAACAACTCGCCGACCGTAATCGTCGACTTGCCGACGACCGCTTTAACCGGCACCTCTGCCGCGTGCAATTGCGAAAGCAAGTTCTCCATTTCATCCGGATCGTTCTCGCGTTTTGCATTGCCGCCAAACCATACCTTAGCCGAAAGACTCGGCAAGATCGGTTCGATGACGTAATGCGGAATTGCAAAGTTTATAATACCTTCGGTGTCGTCTATTAATATTTTATAGGTGACCAGCGCAATCGCATCCTTAGGCGATGCAATTTGCGCAAATTGTGCATTTGCCTCAATCGCCTCGACTTCCGGATTGAGCTCAATGACGCTCGACCACGGTTCCTTGATCAGCTGAATCATTCTGACGACGACGCTCTTTAGCAAGGTAAAGTCGATTTCAGTCAATTCGCGCTCGCTGTTTTCTTTGCTGTTTTCACCGCTGCCACCCAATAACTTTTCAATGATTGTAAACGCCAGTTCGTTGCTGAACTCTACCAGTATTTTGCCGTTCAACGGCGAAAAGTTTACAATGCAAAGTATTGATGGCCAAACGATTGAATTGCTGAATTCTTCGTAAATCATGCCCTCTGTCGACGATACGGTAAGGTCCACAATACAGCGCAGTGTGGCATTTAAATAATTGCTAATTAGACGCCCCGTACTATCGTGAATCGCCTCCAAAGAACGCAGTTGCTCTTTGGAAAACTTATCGGGGCGAGAAAAATCATAAGCCTTAACCTGTTTGTCGACTATTTTTTCATCTATTTCTTCAACGGCGACCGTACCGGCGCCGAGTTCGCTAAATAGAGCATCTATTTCATTTTGACTCAATACATCAGCCAAGGAATTCCTCCTCTTTCCCCAGATCGCTCAGGTCAGATTGCAAATTGCCCTGACTCGAATCTTCTGGGCTTTATTATCAGCTACCTCCTCTCACCCACGATATGCCGCGACAGAAGAGACAGACTTTAGTTCACGATTCGATTATACACTATTTTTACGAATCATGCACTATTGAGTAATAAATTCGAGGAATAAAACATTACTTATCGTCGTCGGGTCGGAGCGCAACTCCTGAATGACGAGATCTCGCAAGTCCTCTTGCACGCGATCTAACTGCGTCAATTGGTCAGCCGTACGATTCATAAAATACTTGCGCATTTCGTTAATGATTACCGTCTTGTTTTGTTCGACTACAGAACGATAATCTTCATCCGTAAATTGAACAACCGGACTGTATTTCAGTATTGTCTTTCTGGTTTCGCCCTCGCCGACCTTAATGTTGGTATACTGCTCGCCCAACGCAAATTCAAAAGTCGTTGGCAAAGCCTCTTTTTTTGGTTCATCGTCACTGGGACGCATTAAGAAAAACCAAGCGGCTCCGCCGGCGACGGCAATTAAAAGTACGATTGCCACGACTATAATCACTATTTTTTTCATCTACCACCTCTTATTTGCTCAGTTCTTCAATTTGTTTTTGACTGTATAAAACTACGATGTCTACACGCCTGTTTTTAGCCCTGCCCTCGGGCGTATCGTTGCTTTCAATCGGGCGATACTCGCCATAGCCGGCTATTGAAAAGCGACTCGGCGACATTTTCTTATCGACGATAAAAAAATTTAAGACGTTATTTGCCCTGATTGCCGACAACACCCAATTGGAAGGAAACTGCGGCGTATTGATTGGCACATTATCGGTATGCCCCTCAATTTGAATCTCGCGATCGACGAAAGCCTCTTGCATGAGTAGCTCGTACATAAATGTCAAAATGTCAACTGCATCTCTCTTTATGTCCGCTTTTGCCGGATCAAACAAAGCGCTATCTGGCAACGTTATCATGACGCCGCGCATATCGGCACTTACCTCAATTTCTAAATCGACGTCATTTTTCTGTTTAAACGCTTCGACAGCCTCTTTTATTTCCTCCATTTCTTTGCGCAACTCGATAGACATTTCGTTTTTAGTCTCTTTGTTCTCGGGCATGCCGTCGAAGACCATATCGGCGGGAACCAAACTCTGCCCGCTCTGCAAGACGCCAGCCGAGCCCTGAAAGGACTGCATAACGGCGACGAACTTTTGCTTATCGATCGTCGAAAAGGCAAACAGTAGCACAAAGAAGCACATCAGTAGCGTTACCAAATCGCCATAGGTCGTCATCCACTCAGGTGCGCCACCTCCTCCCTCTTCTGCCTTTTTCTTCTTAGCCATCGCCCCCCTCCGTTTCACTTGTCATCGACTTGCGAACGCCAGGCGGTAAAAACGCCTTCAGTTTTTCTTCGATAATGCGCGGGTTTTCACCGGCTTGTATCGACAGCAAGCCCTCTAACATGATATTTCGAACGAGCAGCTCTTCATCGCTATTGACTTCTAGCTTAGTCGCGATTGGTATAAAAATTAAGTTTGCCAAGACCGAACCGTAAAAGGTCGTCAACAGGGCGACTGCCATCGAAGGACCGATTGCCGCCGGGTCGTCCAAGTTCTGCAACATGGCTACCAGACCGACTAGCGTACCGATCATACCAAAGGCAGGTGCCAAACTGCCCAATGTATCAAATAGTTTCTTGCCGGAGCCGTGTCTATCCATTACAAAGTCGATTTCAGTTTCCAAAATCGCCTTGACCAGTTCCGGATCGGTGCCGTCGACGATCAACATGACGCCTTTTTTTAAAAAGTCGTCGTCGATCTGCCCTACCGCCTCTTCGAGTGCCAAGAGACCCTCGCGCCTGGCGACGTTGGCGAGTTCGATAATTTTTTGGATGACGCCCACCGAATCGTTATTGGAGTTGTTTATCGCCTTTGAAAAGACCTTGCCGACCGCCAATACGCGACTCATCGGAAAAGAGACAAATGTCGCCGCAAAGGTACCGCCAATAACGATAATAATAGAGCCCGCGTCGAAAAACGAACTCATCGGCGATCCACCGACGATAATCGCCCATACGATTAACGCAAAGCCGACCGCTATACCTCCTAAAGTACCTATATCCAAAAGCTACACCTCATCTCTGTAAATAATATTACCGGCGGGAAGCGCACTGACTCTGGCCTTAAATGCGACGATTTTATCGACGACCGCTTCGACGCTGTCAGTGACGATGATTTTCTTTTCGTCGACCATCGTTATGACGGTGTCGGGCGTCGATTCGACAAACTCGATGCGCTCGCAATTAATATATAAGCTCTTCCCATTTAATCGCGTCACTTTAATCACATTCGCCTCCATCAATCAATGCCGAGCGTTAGCCAACTAACTTATCGGCTGGCTAACGCCCAATCATTACTATCTTTTTAAATTAACTAATTCTTGAAGCATTTCATCGGTCGTGGTAATGACCCTCGAATTGGCTTGGAAACCGCGTTGTGTGGTGATCATATCGGTGAATTGTTGTGAGAGGTCGACGTTTGACATCTCCAATGCACCCGGCGCCAACGTGCCAAAGCGACCTGCACCGGGCTTGCCGTATTTAGGCGCTCCAGAGTTGGGCGAATCGACGAACATATTTGTACCCAGCTTTAACAATCCGGCATTGTTGTCAAAAGTCGCCAACACAATTGTGCTAATCGCTTCTTTTTTGCCGTTTGTAAACATCGCCATGACTTCGCCGGCTTGAGAGACGTTAAAACTCTCAATCGTACCCGCCGGGTTGCCGTCTAACGCCTTGCCAAAACCATCGCTTTGACCGACGTAATGATTTAAGTTTTTAAAGGAATTGACCGGTGGATTGGCAGCTGGATCGTATAGCGGAATCGAAATATCATTCGTGCCCGGAACGACCAAATCCAGCGTCAGCGTCGTATCTGTCGCGGCTGACGCGTGACCAGCGGCATCTAAAGTCAAGTTGTTGACGATGCCTTGAAAGACGCCCTGCTCGTTAAACTTGGCATAAATTGCATTGGCATTTGCCGTCGGCGGCGTAAACGTAGCCAGTCCCAAATCGCCTAGAGGCGCCGTCATATTGTCATTGGAAATTTTAATATTTCTCAAGAATCCTTTATTTGTACCGTCGTTAAATTCAATTTTTTGACCGTAGTCCATAACGATAGAGTGCACGTTACCGAGTCCGTCAAAGATATCAAACGACGTCGAGTAAGCGATATTTGTAACCGGATCGGCTTTATCCACTGCATTGATGTTGCCGGAAATCTCGACCTTGCTGGTAATCGTCGCCGGATTCGATAGAATTTTATCTATGCGAATCGGTCTAAAATCCGTGTCGAGTACTTTAAAGCCACTCGGCGTAACCAAATAGCCCAACTTGTCAGTCGTAAAATTGCCCGCTCTCGTATAAAAGCGCTTTTGATAGTTGACGTCGTTGGTGACGACGAAAAAACCATTGCCATCGATCATTAAATCGGTCGGCTTATCCGTTCTTTGACTCGAACCGCTGACGTGGTTGACGTCGGCAGAACCCATCGAAACACCTAAGCCGAGTTGTTGTGGGTTAGTACCGCCACGTCCGCCCTGAGGCGTGCCGGCACCGCGCACCAACTGTGAAAAGAATTCTTGAAAGGTTACAGAAGAACCCTTGAAGCCGACTGTGTTGACGTTTGCAATATTGTTACCAATAGTATCCATCTTTGCCTGGTGTACGCGCAATCCCGATACACCAGAAAGCATTGATCGCATCATAATGACCTCCTAAAAAGGTACGCACCTCTTTCTGTCAGTCGAGAGGTGATAGCTTCCTTTCGGTCCAGCTATATAAAAATCGCACCATCTATTTTTGTTATTATCTTCGCTTGCATATCATCTTTTTGGGCAGCTGTTATGATTGTTCTGTTTGCTACGCTGGCAATCAAAAGCTGCTCACCTACGACAATGACGGCTTCTTTAACGCCTTTTTGCGCCGCCTGATCCATTGCCTTTGCCACTTTTTCTACTTGATTCGGCTTTAGCGTTACCCCTCTGGTATCGAGTCTATTTCTGGCGTGCTTTGTCACATTGATATCGTTTTGTTTAATGCGATTGAGCACTTCCTGAAATGACGCCGCGCCTTGAGCGGTGCCGCGCATATCGCCGCGTTGCGGACGATTCACCTGAACCGTATTACTGCTCTTATGCGGTTGAACGATGTATTTGTTCATCATATACCTCACTCGTATGCCGCTGCCGCCTTGTCACTGCCGATTTGCTGATTGACTTCTTCAGTTTCGGGTGAAGGGTTAGCCAAGCTGCTCAGCGACTTTTCCATCGACTGCAACAGCGCCAATTGTTCACTTGAAATCTGGCTGTTTTGCAAGCCGTCAACAGTTAGTTTAATCGCTGCGACGTTTTCGTTTACAGCGTCAAACGAATCGTTTAAAGCCTGCATTGATTCGACGCTGCTAAACTGCGCCATCTGTGCTATAAATTCTTTGTCTTGCATTGGGTCCAACGGATTCTGGTTCGCCAATTGCGTCAACAAAATGTGCAAGAACTGATCTCTGCCCATGTCCTGATTTAGTTTTAGACGATCGCTTTTATTGTCTTTCGCCATATCTTCTAAATAGGATTTTTGCGCAGCGGTCAGAGCACCGTTAATCGTTGATCCTGCCATTTGTTCCTCCTACGCTAAATATTCAAAGCTGGCGTCGTTTATCATTGCCGATAGTGATTTAATATACGACGCTTCGCCCTTTTCGACATCTGCGGGTACGTATACTGCGCGACGACGCCCGTTGTTTTGTTGAAAGGCACTTTGACCGTCGCCACCTTGGTTGACGTCGACGTCAAAACTCATCTCGCTAAACCCCTTGTCTTTTAAGCTGTTTCTCAAATCCTGCAAATTGCTCTCAATCGCTTCTTTAACTACTTGCGAAGCGACGTTAAACCTTGCAATAACATTATCGTTGTGCACCTCAATTTTCAACTCTACCTTACCTAATTCCTCTGGTTTGAGCCTTATGATCATCTCGGAATGATCATCGCTCCCCACTATTGTGTTACTCTTGACGATTGCCGCTTTGACTTGATCAAAGATCTCCGTGCGAAGCGCCAATCCGTTTTGATTCTTAACACTTGTCGCCTTGGCTATTTGCGATGCGTTATCTAATGTTTCTTCTGCTGCGCTGACAAACTGTTCCGAATTTTCCCCAGAAATATCAAAGACGACGCCTTCGCCCCGTCTTTCTACCGATTTAGTATTCTGTTTAACATCGGAATTGTCATTTAATTGTTCTTCGAGTTGCCCGCCTTGTGCATTGGGCTGGGCATTAGTTTCGACAGTTTGAACCGCGCCTTTATCGCTTTCTAATACTTGTTCAATTGCCGCGCTTTCAGTAGAGCGACTGGGCACTCGCCCGTCGAGCGCTCTAAACTGTGCTATCAAATCGCTCAGCGCCAGTTTAACTTCACTTAAATCGATTCGCTCGGTCGACTCTAAGTCGTCTAGGGCAATCTGTGCGTTGCCTTCAGTCAGCGTCGCAATCTGCTTAAGCACTTGCTCCGCTTTTAACGCCATCTCTTCTAGTTGCGAAGATGTCTGCGCCGCTTCTAAATCTGCCCCTTGTGCAACTTGTCTTAATGCGTCGACACTTTCCGACAGCGCCCGCAAGAGATCAATTGACTTTTGATCGCCAGCTATCACTTCGACGCCGCCTGAGCGCTGCTCCTCAGCACTCGTTTGTACCATTTGTCCTTCGTCGACAAATTGCTTTATTTCGCCAAACAACGCCGCTAGCAAGGCGCTTAACTGGTCGTCGCCAGTCAACTCAGTTTCTTCCGATTGTGCCGTTTCAACGACGCTAGCTGCGGCTGTTTCGAGTTCGTCCTCCGATACAATCTGTTCGGCTTGTCGTTCGACGGCCTCAGTCAGCGCCGCTGCCATCGCTTTTGGATTTTCATCCGCCGGCGCTTGGTCGGTCTGCTGTTCTGGTTGTCGCTGCAACGGCTGTTCTACACGTTGTAACGGCTGTTCCGCCTGCGCGTCGACCAATCGATTGTCTTTATCGCGCTGGGCTGGCTGCTCTTGCAGCGGTTTTAATTGACGCGACGTGCGCTGTTCCGCGCTGTGTACGTCCTTTTGTTGTCCTTTCGTCCGCCTAGCCAAAACGCTACGAAAAGATTTAGCTTGCCCTCTGTCAAAATTTGCAAATCGCCGCGCGGGTTGTTCTTGTGCTGTCCGCGTGGCGCGCGCATCTGCCAAAAGAGCAAAATTACTTTTAGCTAATTCCATTGACTAACCTCCTAATCGAGGTCAGGTAATGCGAGTTTGGTAGAAATATCAGTTGAAATGCTATTGTCAAGGTACGAGAGTATTGTTGCTATCTTTTTCGACGAAAAAGATTTGAGTAAATCAACGGCTAATGCCTTGTCTGAAATCTCGACATTTTCACCGTTTTTCAAGGTGTATGTCTTGACGTTTTCAGAGTTCCAATAGAGCCGTTTGATAATATCGGCAACCTTGCGTTCATCTACTTCGTTGTAGATTTTAACAAGCTCACCTAGGTTATCGTCATACTCTCGAAAAATGTTTAGCGATTTGAGTAAATCATCAGAAAAATAATCGCTCTCGCCCTCTAATTTTTGACTGTCGACAATCGCATTCGCCAACTTTGAGACAAATTCATCGTCGTCGACATGCGACAGCACCTCGCCGCCAAACTTTGCTCCAAAGACCTGGTAAATCGTCGCCAGTTGTTCTATTGAATAAACGTCTTCGTTGCCCAGCGTCTGCGCCAATTTTTTGGGCGACTTGGTCGCCAAAAGCGTCGCCGTCTGCAACAATTCCTGTTCTCCTATTTCGCTTTTTTCAGCCATCGCCTTTAAATCGAGCACCCGTTTAGAAGGCATTTCTAGATAGATTGCAGCGACGTCAGTTGGTCTGAGCCTTTTTAAAATGTCGACGACCATTTGATCAGGCATGTGCTTTAAGACCGCCGCTACCGACTGCACGGCGTTGGGCGACTCGTCGAGCATCGATTTGATTTCATCCATTGCACTGACGCGATTCAGTGACATGATGAACTCGGCGCGCGCCTTGTCGAGTTGATCCTGCTCTTCGTCGATTTTTTGCAGCGTGCCGAGTAGGGCGTTTTCTTCAAAGGCGCTCTCGCGCAAACTCTTTAACAACTTTTCCGTCTTATTGGGGTCAGCTCGCAGCATCGCCTTGACGACACGATCGTAAATTGCGCGGTCTTCCGATTTAATGGCATTGAGCTTGTCGATTGCCCGGTCGGCTGAAATATCCAGTATATACGCCGCCACGCGCAGCACTTGCGCTTCGGTCTCTTCGCTGGTTGGCAGCGCCGAAAAGTGTTCGCCTATGCTCCCCGGTACATTGCTGAGCAGCGCACCGACGACATCTCGAAACGGCGCGACGGTTTTATAGAGTAGCGTTGCAAACGCCCCGATAATTAGTATGCTGATTAACAGCGCAATAATAACTTTTTTCAAATCCCTTTTCCTCCAGCTTTAATCGATGAACGATAGGTGACCAGTTGATCGTTTAATTCACTTTCTCTCTTATTTTCCATTTCGTCAAATAGTTTCTTTTCTTTTTCTTTTAGTTTCTCGTATTTCTTTTTATCTTGGGTCGCCAACAAGAGTTTTTGCCGACAGTCCGCTACGCGTTGATCGGCGCGTTCAATTTCGGCTTGGCAATCCGCCATTTGATCGCGATAGTAGCGATCGTGAGCTGTATTAAAGCGAAAAGAAGACGCCAAAACGCCTTCTTGAATCGACTGAAGACAGCCCGCTTTATACTCGCTATAAGTGCGTTCCAGTTCCCCTAAGCGATCGCGTAGGGCATTTAACTGCCCGAGTGACAGCGCCAGTTCATTTTTGGCAGACTGTTCGACATCTTCTTTATATTTTAACAAGTTGTGATAGCGAAAGCGAAACATATTCAATCACCTTATTGTTCGACGAGCGAACACAACGCTCTTATCGTCTCGTCTATATCGACTTTTTCGTCGACGGCTTGTCTTAAAAAGTCGTTAATGATATCATTCATATCAATTGCCCGGTCAATTTCCGGGCTGGTACCCTTGCTATAAGCACCGATATTTATTAAGTCTTCCGACGTGCGATACGTCGATATTAAATCCCTTATTTGATTGACGGCGGTAACGTGCTCCTTATCGACGATGTTGGACATTACGCGACTAACGCTTTGCAAGACGTCAATTGCCGGATAATGCCCCTTGTTCGCCAAATCTCTCGACAGTACAATATGACCGTCCAGAATGCCGCGCACGGTATCGGCGATTGGTTCATTCATGTCGTCGCCATCGACCAAAACCGTATACAGTCCGGTGATTGAACCGATGTCGGAATTGCCGGCGCGCTCCAACAGCTTTGGCAATAGCGCAAAGACCGACGGCGTGTAACCTTTAGTTACCGGCGGCTCGCCAACCGCCAAGCCGACTTCGCGCTGCGCCATTGAAAAACGCGTTAAAGAGTCCATCATCAACATGACGTTTTTACCTTGGTCGCGAAAGTACTCGGCAATTGCCGTCGCCAGCATCGCACCCTTGACGCGCACCAGTGCCGGTTGATCAGATGTCGCAACGACCACGACGGAACGGCGTAACCCCTCGGCGCCCAAGTCGTGTTCGATAAACTCGCGCACTTCTCTACCGCGCTCGCCGATTAAGGCAATGACGTTGATATCGGCGCGCATATTGCGCGCAATCATGCCGAGCAACGTCGACTTGCCGACGCCGGAACCGGCAAATATGCCGACGCGCTGCCCCTTGCCAACCGTTAGCATGCCATCGATAACGCGAACGCCGAGCGATAGCGGGTCGGCAATTTTTTGTCTGACGAGCGGATTGGGCGGCGCATTGTTGACGTTGTAATTGTGTCCATCGGAAATTGCCGGCTTGCTGTCTATTGGATTGCCAATGCCATCGATAACGCGACCGAGCAAGCCAAACCCGACGCTGACTTTGAGCTTTTTACCGGTTGCCAAAACGCGGCAACCACTGCTCACGCCGGTCATGTCGCCGAGCGGCATCAACAACACCCTGTTGTCCTGAAAACCCACCACTTCACAGGTTAACGGCGCTTTTTCGCCAATCGGTATAATCAGGCAGACCTCGCCCATTTTAACTTGCGGGCCATTAGATTCTATGGTTAAACCAACTACTTTTTTTACCCTGCCGACATAGCGGATAAAGGAATTGGATTCTACCGCCTTAATAAATTTTGTGAGCACTTTAATCACCCACCAAAATAGAATTGAAGAGTTCTTTGACGCGCGTCAATTGCGATTCGATGCCGACGTCGAGGCTGCCCGTATCGGTATCGATGACGCAGTCGGTGTGATCGAGCGACAAATCGCGCTTGACCTCAATGTTGTCGACGCCGTCCACCATCGCCAAAATTTTTGATTTATTGGCGACGACGTAGTCGTAATCGTATTCCGAGACGCGCACCACGAGCGACGCCGTATAGGTCAAGTGATCAATGCCCTTTTTAATCAAATCCAACATATAGGATTCGTCGCGAATTTCATGATTAATCACATTGCGAACCGTCTCGCCGCACAATTCGACGATGTCGTGTTCCATGCGACTGATAAACTGGTTGCGATTGATTACCCATTCCTCTTTAATCATAAGCGCTTCGTCGATTAAAACCTGAGCTTCGGACTGTCCGGCATCAAAGCCTTGAGCATAGCCCTCCTCCTGCGCCTCGGCGCGCTTATTGTCGTAGAGCTGTTTTGCCTTTTTTATGGCGTCCTCGGCAATGGCGGCGGCGTCTTCCTCCGCTTTATTGACGATGTCTTCGGCTTCGCGTTCGGCTTCCTTTATAATAGATAGCGCCTTATTTTCGGCGCGTTGATACATTTTTTCGGCGGCGTCGGAGAGGCTGGATTCAACCGAATTGTCGACCGCCGCCTCCGGATCAGTAACTTCCGAAGACACGCTATAGCGATTGCCGCCCAATACCACCCTAGATGATTTTATAATCCTAGACAACTATATCGTCTCCTCCACCGCGCGACAGAATAATCTCGCCCGCTTCTTCCAGTTTCCTGATGATATTGACAATTTTTTGTTGTGCTTGTTCGACGTCTTTTAAGCGCACCGGTCCCATGTATTCGATATCTTCGAGCAACATTTCTTTCATTCTGCTCGACATGTTATCGAGAATTGCATCTTTGACTTCATCGGTGGCAGATTTGAGCGCCAGAGCCATGTCGCTATTTTCAACTTCTCTAATAAAGCGCTGAATCGCAACCGGATCGAGGTTGATGACATCTTCAAAGACGAACATTCTATTCTTAATTTCCTCAGCCAGCGACTGATCCTGAATCTCAAGCGACTCCAAAATATGTCGCTCTGTACTCCTGTCAACCGAGTTCAAAATGTCGACAACTGACTGCACGCCGCCGGCAGAGGCGTAATCCTGCGTGACGACAGAAGACAACTTATATTCTAAAACGCTCTCTATTTCTTTTATGACTTCTGGAGAGGTGACGTTCATTTGGGCAATTCTACGCGCGACATCCGCCTGCTTATCTTGTGGCAGAGAGGCGAGAATTGTCGCCGCCTGCGACGCCGTCAAATAGGAAAGGATCAACGCCATCGTCTGCGGGTGTTCATTTTGAATAAAGTTAAACAGCTGCATGGCGTCGGCTTTGCGCACGAAGTCAAACGGTCTAACTTGCAGTGAAGAGGTCAACTTGTTGACGATTTCTAGCGCTTTCTCCGCGCCCATCGCCTTTTCCAATACTTCTTGGGCATACTCGATGCCGCCCTCGGAAATAAAATCCTGAGCGAGGCATATTTGATAGAACTCTTCCAGAACCTGTTCTTTTTCCTGTGAGGTCACCTTTGCCATACCGGCAATTTGCAGGGTCAGTTCTTCGATTTCTTCATCTTTTAGGTGGCTGAATATTTTAGCCGATTGATCGGGACCGATTGCAATTAGCAGTACTGCCGCCTTTTCCTTGCCCGACAAACTATTTTTCTTTGCCATTTTATCCCCTTACGCTTATATTTCATCAAACCAAGAGCGCAGCAATTGAGCGGCTATTTCCGGTTTGCTGTCGATTAGTTTTTCAATTTGATATTTCGGGCTGGAGCGATCTTCTGTCTCGGTGTCGATTTCTTCTAATTCGACATTTTCCGCTTCCTCTTCGGGTTCTTCCACTACGGCGCGGCGCTTCTTAATCAACAAGAATGCAACCAATCCAATCGCGGCGATCAGTACGACGCCAATCACAGCCAATAGCCAAATCGGCACGCCGAACAAGCCGCCTTCGGTTGCGGTGACCGGTATAACGCTCTCTTCGTGAAACGGCATCGCCGTGACCTTGACGTATTTGGGGTCGGCGACGCCGGCTGCTGCAGTCACCAAATTGATTATTTCAGCCTTATTGACCTCAGTCAATTCGTTGTTTTCGAGCAATTTGCTGTTGATGATAATGGCGATTGACAAGTCGCTAATTTGCCCCTGCGCCTTGACGATGCTCTGCTGTATTTTATTGAGCTCGTAATTGAGCGTTTCTTGCGATTTGTTATAGTCCGAATCGCCATTGCCACCCGTCGGATACTGCGGCGTTTCGGTGGTGTTTGAATCGGTTCCGGGAACGCCAGTCGCCCCCTTGTCGGCGACGCTCTCTTTAATTGCGCTCATCGAGCGCACCAGCCCGTCACTTTGCCCTTCGACCGGCGGTGCAAATTTTATAATATTGGTGTTTTCCTGATCAAAATTGAGCGTCACACTGCTCTTTACATTGACGTTTTCCTCGCCGTAAAGCGTGCCTAAAAAGTCGATTAACGTCTGGTTGAGTCGATTTTCGATGTTCACCTTGAGTTCGTCTTGATTGCTGGAATAAGCAAAGCCATCATCGTCATGCGAGGCGTTTAAGCGCACGCCGGTCTGATCGATAATCGTCACCTTCTCTGGCGTCAAGCCCTTGACGGCGTTGACGACAAAGTTTTCAATGCCGCTAATACTGTCTTTGGAAAGTTGCCGACCGGGTTCAAGCGTCAAACGTACCGAGGCGCTGGACAGCTCCTCTTCGAGATTTAAAAAACTGCTACTGCCCTTGACATTGACGATAACCGAGGCGTCTTTAATCGATTCAATCGTCCTCAGCGAATTTTCTATCTGCGATACCGTGTACTCTAAAAACATGCGATTTTTTTCGGCATTTGTCTGCGTGAAAGACAATCGATTCATCACGTCGTCAAAGGAAAAACCGCGGTCGCTCATTACGCCGGATAGCGAGAGCTGCATGCGCGCATTGTCGATATCGCGCTTCGGTACCAAAATGGTCGTGGAGTTGTCTTCGGCGCGCCAGGGAATACTCAACTCGTCTAGCTTGTTAGTGACGCGCGCCGCCGTCTCGGTTGTCAAGCCGCGACTCAAGGTGACGTATTCAGTTCGCGTCAACAAAAATATGAGCAGCGAAATTGCAAACACAGCTGCCACTGCAATCGCCACATACATAATCTTTTTTTTGCGCTCTAACCCCATAAACCAAGTCGTTACGCGCTGTTGAAAATTTCTTATCGCTTCAGGCATTTATAACTCCATCAGATTTGCAGCCTCATCAACTCTTGGTAGGCCTCTAAAACGCTCTTTCTTATTTGCAGCGCAAAATTGAGCGTAATCTCCGCTTTTTGCGCTGCGATCATCGCATCGTGTAAATTGTCAATTTCGCCAGTCGCCACTTTTTGATCGTACTGCGCCGCAATCTTTTGCGATTGATCGAGCGAGGTGACGGCATCGTTGAGTATTTTTCCAAAATCGACTGCTTTGACGCGCTTGGCGTCAATCGGATTCTGATTGTTTAATTGCGCGGGCATAAATACGCGATCTATCTTCACTTATTATCTCCCTATATCGAGCGCCTTTAATGCCATTGACTTAGCGCTGTTTAACGCGGTTACGTTTGCCTCGTAGGCGCGCGTAGCCGAAATCATATTAATCATTTCCGTTACGGTTTCGACGTTGGGCATTTGCACATAGCCCTCGGCGTCGGCATCGGGGTGGCCCGGATTATACTGCAACTTAAACGGCGACATATCTTCGACGATTTCGTCGACTTCGACGCCACTGCCACTGACCGCACTGCCCAGCGAGCGCTCTAAATAGTCGCCAAACGTGCCCTTGACTTCTGAAAAAACTGCCATTTTACGGCGATAGGGCGTGCCCGCCGCCGTGCGCGTCGTGCTGGCGTTGGCGATATTGCGCGAAATGATATCCATGCGCAAGCGCTCTGCCGTCATGCCGGACGCGCTGATATTAAACGATTTAAAAAAGTTCATTATACATCTCCTCTAATCGCCGCTTTAAGGCGCTTAATTTGTCCGTTGATTTGCGCCGTCACGGCATTGTACTTAATGGCGTTTTGGGCAACGGCAGCCATTTCTACATCGATATTGACGTTGTTGCCGTCGAGTCTCATTGACGTCGATTTATCGGTAGTGACGTGCGCTTGCAAAGCGGCATTTGCAGCTACGCCAATGTGACGCGGATCGGTCGTCGTCATCTGCACCTTTCGCGTCGTCATATAATCCCTCAACATCGATTCAAAATCTACATCTTGTCGCTTATAGCCAGGTGTATCGACATTGGCAATATTGTTCGACAAGACGCGCTGTCTGAGCCAACTGGCGTCGAGTGCGCGGCGCTGCATATCAATGCTATTAAAATCACGATTTAACATAAGTCACCTCAAATAATAGATGGGCAAACTATTTAGCTAGTTTTATTATATCATTATACCATATATATGGATGTGTTGTAAATGAATACTAGATATAGTCCCGCCCGGTTTATTCCCAAAAACTTTTCAGTATATTATAGCTATCGGCAACAAAGCGTTCTTTATGCAATCAATCGCTACAATTATAAGAGAAATCATTAAAACCGCCCGAAGAATTATGCCCAGGCGGTTTTGTCGATGTCAATTCGCTATTCGGCTGCACTATTAGCCGTTTTTCATTTTGTTTAAGCGATGCTTCAGCTTATTGTTCAATATTTTAATGCGCGTGCCCTTCATGCCGAGCGAGCGCGTTTCGATTACGCCGGCGCTTTCAAATTTTCGCAAGGCGTTGACGATGACCGAGCGCGTAATGCCGGCGCGATCGGCGATGCGGCTGGCGACCAAGGTGCCTTCATTGCCCTTGAGTTCGCGAAAAATATGATGAACGGCTTCCTGCTCAGAATACGATAGCGTATCTATTGCCATATTGACAATCGCCAACTGCCGATCGTCGATTTCTTTGGCCTGTGCATTGGCGCGGATGATCTCCATGCCGACGACCGTCGCCGCAATTTCCGACAAAATCAAATCTTCGTCGGTAAATTCTTTTTCGGCGCGCGCCAACATAATCGAACCCAGGCGACGACTATTGCCAAATATCGGCAGCACGGTTAAAAATTTATGCGACGTGGCAGCCTCGCCATTAAACGCTTCTAACAATTTCTCACCCGTTAAATTGGTAACCGACGTCTCCATTTCGTTTAAGCTCTCCGAGTAGCTGATCGGCAAGTAAGCGCGACCGGTTTTCTGATTGACGATGACCGCACTGTCTTCTTCGACGTAGAAACTAGAACCCAGCACATCGCCGCCAATGTCGACAATGTAGACATTGGCTTCTAAAGTCTCTTTTAGTAGTACGGCCAATTCGCCAAACGACACGGGTGCGTTGCCCTTCTTTTGCAACACCCTATTCAGTCTTCTGGTTTTTTCCAATAACTTACTAGCCATATTTCCTCCTTATTCCACAATCGGAACGGCATACGTGCAATCTTTATTCGTACATCTAATTTCGTGCTTTTTCTTGGTCTTGTAGTCGACTAGCGGCGCCTGACACTGCGGACAGAGTTCGCCGGTCGGTCGATACCAACTCATAAATCGACATTCCGGAAATGCCGAACATCCGTAAAACGTCTTATATTTTTTAGTCTTTCGGGCGATTACATCGCCTTTTTTACACTGCGGACAGGTTACGCCGATGCGATCTAGTATCGGGCGCGTGTGCGTGCACTCGGGGTACTTGGAACACGCCAAAAACTTTCCGTAGCGACCGTACTTGATGACCATTGGCGCGCCGCAGGTTTCACATATTTCGTCGGTTTCTTCGACGAGGTCGATTCTTTCAAGTTCTTCGTCTGCCTTTTCCAAATCCGGTTTAAAGCTATTGTAAAAATCCTTAATGACGTGTTTCCACGGCATCGCATCGCCCTCTACTTCGTCTAGCTTTTTTTCCAGCTCGGCTGTAAAGGCGACGTTGATGACATCGCTGAAATAGGTCATCATTATATTATTTGTCAAAAGCCCCAGCTCAGTAGGGTAAAGTGCCTTTTTCTCCTTGGCTACATAACCGCGCGAGAGAATTGTCGAAATCGTCGGCGCATAGGTAGACGGTCTGCCAATACCCTCTTCTTCCATCGCCTTTACTAATGAAGCTTCAGTATAGCGGCTGGGCGGTTGCGTAAAGTGCTGCTCTGTTTCCAATTTCTTGCAAGCGACTACTTCGCCGACGTTTAAATCTGGCAAAATGACATCGTTTGACTTGGCAAAGGAATAGACGCGCATAAATCCGTCAAAGATTCGCTTTGAACCGGTCGTCTTAAACGCGACGTCGCCACAAGTAATCTGCACATTTAACTGTTCAAAAACGGCACTTGCCATGTGGCTGGCAACGGCGCGTTCCCATATTAGCTTATAGAGTTTAAGTTGATCCAGCTTTAAATATGAAGCTATCGCATCCGGCGTCAATGCAATTTGCGTCGGGCGAATCGCCTCGTGCGCCTCTTGGGCGCCTTTGGCAGTCTTGCCGCGCTTTTTCGAACCCTTATACTGCTCGCCGAAATGTTCTTCGATGTATTGGTATATTTCGGCAGATGCCTCCGGTGCCAAACGCGTCGAATCAGTTCTCATGTAAGTAATCAAACCGACTGTGGCGCGCTTTATGGCAATGCCCTCATAGAGTTGTTGCGCCAACATCATCGTCTTCTTGGTCGAAAAGCCAAAGCGACCGGCCGCTTCTTGCTGCAAAGTAGAAGTAATAAACGGCGCCAGCGGATTGCGATTGCGCTTGACGCGCTTTAAATCCGATACAATGTAATCACCCTTCAATTTGGCGCGAATTGCCGCGACGTCTTCAGCCGAAGAGAGTTTAACCTTTTTATCGGCAACGCCGTAAAACTCCGCTTTAAAAGCAGTTTTATCTTTTTTCAAATGCGCCGTTATCGTCCAGTACTCTTCGCCGACGAATTCAGTGATTTCGCGTTCTCGATCGCATATCATACGCGTTGCAACCGACTGAACGCGCCCCGCCGACAAGCCGCGTCTAATCTTGCGCCACAAAATCGGGCTGATACTATAGCCGACCAATCTGTCCAAAGAGCGCCTCGCCTGCTGAGCGTCGACTAAATTCATATCGACGTCGCGATCGCTCTTTATTGCCGACTTGACGGCATCTTTGGTAATCGCATTAAAGGCGATGCGGCGAAACGGTTTATCATCTTTTTGTAATAGCTGTTTTAAGTGCCAGGCAATTGCCTCGCCTTCGCGATCGGGGTCAGTTGCCAAATACACTTTGTCTGCCTTTTTAACTTCTTTGCGAAGACCCTTTATGACTTCGCCCTTACCGCGAATCGTAATGTAATTTGGTTCAAAATCATTTTCTATATCAATGCCCATTTTACTCTTGGGCAAATCTCTAACGTGACCAATCGACGCCTGCACGTGATAATTCTTTCCGAGAAACTTACCAATTGTCTTCGCTTTGGCAGGCGACTCGACAATGACTAAATATTTTGCCATTCACTCCTCCATATGCGTCCGTGTGATATGTCAACAAACCAAATATCCATCTGTGAATAATCTGGATATTGGCTATAATCATATCAAACTAAAATAATAAAATCAATAAGTATTTTTAAAATGTCAGATAATTCATAAATTAGAAACAATTAAAACCGTCCCACAATGCGGCTAAATACAAAAGCAGCTCGGCTTTGAGCTGCCCAGACTGTATACAAATGCCCTATTTCTTTGTTGCTGCGCAAAATGTCGACCTTTACGTATGTCTTTATACGCTGCAGCCCGCCATTTTGCTTGCGCCTCGAACTAGAACCCACCGCCAGTTTGCTCTCGACGGCGTGCTGCAAGTAGCGCTTTAATGGTCTGGCACCAAATTGTTCGTCGTAGGCTTCAGCGATGATGTGATCGACGGCAGCAGCGCTCAATTCGACGACGATCGCGCGGTCTGCCAAGCGCGAATTAATGTCTTCTAACAACAACTTGGCAATTTCGCGAATGGCGACCTTGTCGAGCGGCTTAAACAAGACGACTTCGTCCAAACGATTTAAAAACTCCGGTCTAAAGTGCTGGTGCAGCCGCGCCTTGACCGATTCTGCAACACCTTCTTTAAATGAACCGCCCGCGTCGATGCCATTTAGCATTAAATCGGCGCCGATGTTTGACGTCATGATAATCACCGTGTTTTTAAAGTCTACCGTGCGCCCCTGCGCGTCGGTGATGCGACCGTCGTCGAGCACCTGAAGCAAGATGTTAAAGACGTCGGGGTGTGCTTTTTCGACTTCGTCAAACAATATCACCGAATAGGGTTTGCGGCGAATGAGTTCAGTCAATTGACCGCCCTCTTCATAGCCAACGTAGCCGGGAGGCGCACCAATTAATTTTGAAACGGCATGCCTTTCCATGTATTCGCTCATATCGATGCGCACGATGTTTTCGGCGTTGTCAAATAGCGATAGCGTCAGTTCCTTAGCGAGCTGCGTCTTACCGACGCCGGTCGGTCCCAAAAAGAGGAACGAACCAATCGGCTTTTTGGGATCTTTAATGCCGGCGCGCGACCTGATAATCGCATCACATATCTTTTCGACCGCGACGTCTTGACCAATTACGCGCGTCTTTAAATGCGCTTGCAAAGTCAGCAGCTTTTCACGCTCGCTTTCGACTAGCTTTTCGAGTGGTATCTTAGTCCAGCGCGAAACAATCGTGCTAATCGACTCCGCGGTTACCGTTTCGCTGAGCATTTTATTGCCCGCTGCGTTGGCGGATTCCAGTTCTTCAAGTTCTCTTTGCAGTTCCGGCAACTTGCCATATTTCAATTCCGCCGCACGATTCAAGTCGTAAGCGCGCTCCGCTTGTTCAATATCATTGTAAACTGTATCTATCTCTTCTTTTAATTGCGTAATTTTATCGACCGCCGACTTTTCATCTTGCCAAAGCGCCAACTTGGCATCTAAATCCGCCTTTAAGTTAGAAATCGTCTCCGTCAACTGTTTACATTTTTCGACCGAGCGCTTATCGCGCTCTTTTTCAAGCGCAGCGCGTTCAATTTCCAGTGTCATAATGCGACGTGACAACGCATCGAGTTCAGTTGGCATGGACTGAATTTCGGTTTTAATCGTGGCGCAGGCTTCGTCTACCAAATCAATCGCCTTGTCCGGTAAAAAGCGATCGGAAATGTAGCGATTGCTCAAAACCGCGGCTTGAATCAGAGCCTCATCACTTATTCGAACGCCGTGAAAGACTTCATAGCGCTCCTTGATACCGCGCAAAATCGTAATGGTGTCTTCAACCGTCGGCTCGTCGACCAAAACGGGTTGAAAACGGCGTTCGAGCGCAGAATCCTTTTCAATATATTTTTTGTATTCCATCAAAGTCGTCGCGCCGATGCACTTCAATTCACCGCGCGCCAAAAGCGGTTTTAACATATTGCCGGCATCCATTGCACCATCCGTTTTTCCGGCGCCCACCACAGTGTGCAATTCGTCGATAAACATAATTATTTTGCCGTCGCTGTTTTTCACCTCATCGAGCACCGCCTTGAGGCGTTCCTCGAATTCGCCGCGAAACTTAGCGCCGGCAATGAGCGCGCCCATATCTAGCGAAAAGACTGTCTTGTCTTTTAAATTGCTCGGCACATCGCCCTTTACAATACGCATTGCCAAACCCTCGGCAATTGCCGTTTTACCAACGCCCGGCTCGCCGATCAAAACCGGATTATTCTTCGTCTTGCGCGACAAAATGCGAATCGTCCGCCTAATCTCTTCATCGCGCCCAATGACCGGGTCCAATTTGTTGTGACGCGCACTTTCCACCAAGTCGACACCATATTTTTTAAGCACGTCGTACGTCGCCTCCGGATTGTCAGATGTGACCCGCTTATTGCCTCTAATCTCAGCTAGCGCAGCGAGCAACGCGTCTTCGGTAATTGCATGCGCCTTAAAGCTTTTCAACAAATCCGAGGAAGCGTGTTTGAGCATTGCCAATAAAACGTGTTCGACGCTTACAAAGTCGTCGTTTAGCTGTTTTGCTTTCTTTTCGGCTTCACCCATGACACGCGAAAGGTCGCGCGCCATATACTTTTCAGCATCGCCAGTCACCTTTGGCAAACGCGCAATCAACGCATCTACCTCGCTGACAAAAGCATCGCCATTTTGCGAAACCTTGCGTATTAAAGTTGTAATCAAACTATCATTTAACTGCATCATCGCCAAAAGCATGTGAACCGAAGCGACTGCGGCATTGCCATTCTCTTCGGCAATCGCCAGAGCCATATTCAAAGCCTGGATGACATTTTGTGTATACTTTTCTCTATTCATAATCCACCTCCTGTTTTTAGCACTCGTTTTAATAGAGTGCTGATAATTCTATTGTAAAGCTTTTTTTCCAAAATACAAGGGGCTTAATCGTTTGTTTACAAATTATTTACAGCGCACTTTTTTACAACTTTAACCTGACAATAAAAAAGAACAGGGCGTACGTTGTTGCACGCTCTGTTCCCCAGTAACAATCAATTTCAATTATATAGTTTTTTAAGTCAACGAAGCTTTGTAAATGTCCTCGATTGAACTTGCCATCGTCGCATCAAATTCTGCTTCAGATTGACCTGCCGACAAACCTTCAGCCAATGCTCTTGAAAAGCTGGCGATTAAACCGTTATTCTTAGTTAAGAGTTGGTTGGCCTCTTCTCTTGAGTAGCCACCAGATAACGCGACGACGCGGATGACTTTAGCGTGGTCAATTAACGGCTTATAAAGATTCGCCTCCGTCGGAATAGTTAACTTTAACATGATTTTTTGGTCGTCGTTTAACGCGTCCAGTTGAGCTAAGATTTCATTTAATAATACTTTTTCGATTTCAGCTTTATCAGCGGCGTGAATATCGACTTCCGGCTCTATAATCGGCACTAAGCCCTTGCCGATAATCTGAACGGCAACGTCAAATTGCTGTTGAACGATACGCGCAATACCTGCACTGTTGTTCTCTTTGATTACAGAACGCATTTTAGTACCGAAGATACCCTTTTCAACCGCTCTATCGAGCAATTCATTAAGTGTCGGATTCGGCTTCATGACTTGAACGCCATCTCTTAACTCCGCTAACCCCTTGTCAATCTTCAAGAATGGTACGACGTTTTTCTTTTCCCATAAGAATTGGGCGGTCGGAATGCCGTCAATACTGTTGTCCATTGTCTTCTCAAATAAGATTGCGCCCAAGATATGCTCGCCTTTAAACGCCGGACTCTTGATAATGCGCGTTCTCATCTCGTGAACGCGATCAAACATTTCCGTTTCATTCGAATAAGCGCTTTCATCGACACCATAAGCCTTTAGTGCCTTAGGTGTACTTCCACCACTTTGATCGAGTGCAGCAATAAATCCAGCGTCGTCAGCCATGCGTTTTAATTGTTTTTCGTTCATGTTACCTTCCTTTCATTTCTATAGATACATCACGTTTTATCATCTAATTAAAACCAAATAGTAAAGAGAAAATAATTTTCTCTAAAATCCATAAAAAATGATTGACTTATTCGGTTCATCTATACTATAATAGATTTCGTCAATTAAATCAATATAAATTGATAGGATTGATGATAAAAAAAGACTTTAAACGAAGTCTTGTGTTAAGTAATCAAGAAGTATATCGGGGTGTAGCGCAGTTGCTAAATCCCGACCTTAACCGAATCTTCGATTTGAAGGGATTTTGCTAGAGGATTATTGCGCAGCAATCATCCGAATGGCGAAAAACTGTAAACGAAGTGTTTTGTTAAATAGTCAAGAAGTATATCGGGGTGTAGCGCAGTTTGGTAGCGCATCTGGTTTGGGACCAGAGGGTCGCGGGTTCAAATCCTGCCACCCCGACCATACGCGGGTGTAGCTCAATGGTAGAGCCCCGGCCTTCCAAGCCGGTCGTGAGGGTTCGATTCCCTTCACCCGCTCCAAAAAAGTTTTGAGTATTGATTTGTAACACAAGGTTTGATTTTTTCTATATGTGCCAATAGCTCACCTCTGCGGGAGCGAAGCGACCCTTAGAGGCCTGGCTGCTTGACCGAGCAGCAAATTTGAAAAATTTGCGACCAGGTAAGTTTACTTGTAATCTGCCGAAGGATAGAGTTGGGACGGAGTC
>PDWJ01000904.1_pt1 | contig 39993 bp, 18 predicted proteins | sample 1430881 | NCBI WGS metagenome assembly PDWJ01 (sample SAMN01162460, study PRJNA174530) | Oral metagenome, whole genome shotgun sequencing project. | biome: Marine environment; feature: Marine mammal; material: Swab sample of the gingival sulcus; isolation source: swab sample of gingival sulcus...
GAAATAGATAATTCTAACAAACAATTAAAATTATCTCTGTAAATAAAGGGATACAGAAGAAAATATCTTTTTTTTAGAAAACTTTCGGACGGGAGTGATAAATTTTTACCAAATGAAAACTAAATTTTTACCAACAATTTTACTCCTAATGCTTGGAGTATTCATGAACAGTGCTTTAACAGCACAAAACCAAAGCAGGTCTAATGCTATAATAAGTATAGACCCTTCAAGTTACGAGTTTGAAGAAGAAGAACCATATGCAGATTTTGTAATAACTAATGAAGGCTCAGACGATTTAATTATTACCAATATGTATTTTCAAGGTGCCGATGCTGATATGTTTGACTTTGAGGGCGGAGATGATACACCAATTACTATACTATCGGGGGAAATCCATACGTTTTCGGTAATCTATTGGGGTTTTGAAGGACCAATAATTAGACGTGATAGAGCTTCCGCAGAAATTATTATTGAAAATAATAGTAGTAATGCGCCACAGCTTAGTGTTGCACTAACCGCTACCGGCGGTGGCTTCGGGCTTGATGAAGACGGAGACGGCTATGATGAAGTTGAAGATTGTGATGATACCGACCCTAACATAAATCCCGGAGCTTACGATATTCCGGACGACGGCATTGACCAAGATTGCGATGGCGAAGATGCTACTTTCAATGAAGAAAACCTTAATATGGACCGTTATATAACCCTTACCGTACAACAAGGCGAGAAGATTAGCTTAGACTTATTTGCAAATGCAGATGATACGCCTATAAAAATAAAAAGCGGTGACCAAGAATACAAACTTACCGTAGGTACATCCTGGACAGGCTTTCATGATTATACTGCGGAGGCTACTACTATGACTATTTACGGAGATATAGAAAATTTTGATTGTGCTGAAAACGAAGGTAATATAAACAGTTTAGATGTGTCGCAGAATAAGATATTAAAGATTCTTTATTGCGAAAGCAACAACCTCAGCAGTTTAGATTTGTCGCAAAATACGGCTTTAATAAACCTTTATTGCTATGATAATAACCTTAGCAGTTTAGACGTATCACAAAATACACTTTTAACAGAGCTTTATTGCTATAATAATAACCTTAGCAGTTTAGACCTGTCGCAAAATACGGTCTTAATATCGCTTTCTTGCTATAATAATAACTTTACGACAGCGACCTTAGATGCTTTATATTGTTCTTTGCCGAATAGAACAGGAGAAGATGCTGAGGGCGTTATAGAGCCTATTTATGATGCTGATTCTGATAATCATGATATAGTTATAGCAACTAATAAACAAAACGCTTTAGATAAAAATTGGAGAGTAAGATATCATAGCAATGAGGATATTCTTGAAACTACAGGAACTTATGAGTGTGCTACCGGTATAGCCGGAATAGAAGCAGCCGATATTGAAATTTATCCTAATCCTGTAAATGATGTTTTACATATAGAATTGGCGGAAAATAATTTCAGTGTAGAGTTCTATAATATATATGGTCAACAGGTGTTACAAATACAAAATAAATGTGAAGTTTCAGTATCCGATTTGCCAAGTGGTGTTTATATGTTGAAAATCACTACTGAAAAAGGTATTTTTAGTCATAAATTTGTAAAAAAATAGGATTTTTTATATAGTAGCGACGTTGCATGCAAAGTCGCTACTAATTTCGTTGTTTTTTGTTGTAAGTGTTTTATAATCAGTGTTTTGCAACGGTGTTTGGTGTGCGCTTATATTATTTTAAATTCTTCAACACTTTCCATTTTTTGTTTTAGTTCTTGAATATTTATACTACTTCGGATTATATTATCTCTTTGTCGTTTTTTGGTAGTTAAGTTTTGAATTATATTGTTATAAACCTGCTCCGGCTTTTGTTTTATTCCGTTAATTTTGCTCGACCGAATTATACCGTTTGCCCTTGCCAAATCAACAGCTTGTATAATTTTATTTTGATAATTTTCAGCAATTTCAAAATAGTTATCGTAATATAAAATATATTTTTTTGAAATTTCCACCAAAACATTAATGCTATTATTATAATATTTCAAGTCAAGCTCTTTTTTCAATAGCATGGAATAGTCTATTTCATTATTTTTGTTTTTGTATTTATTCTCTAAATTTTTCAAAAAATTCTCACTGTAATCTTTATTAAATTCAATTAATATTCTATTAAAATAGTCATCAATTGTTTCTTTTTCCTTTCTTTTGGGAGCAGTATATTTAAGTTTCAGAGCATCTTTCTTTAGTTTATTTATAAGGTCTATTTGTAAATTTTCCAAAAGCACTCTTCGGTCGCTGGTTGATGATAAATTTTGAATATTAGCTTTGTCCAGTGCCGCATAGTACGATATATAGTTATTTAGTTTTATCTCAAACTGTTTCAATTTATGCAAATCTGCTTTTTTGTCCGACATTGATACGCTATATGCAATATTGAGTATTGAACTTGAAGCAGAAACAGCCCCCGAAACAAAAGGAATACTCGAAACAATAGGACTATTTATAATATTTTTTGCAATAGTTATAAACCTGTCCATTTTTGATTTTTTACTGAATAAATTTACATTCTGCGCCGTTTCAATTATTACTTTTTGGAATGAAAAACCAAGTGGACCACCTTGTACGCTACCTAATAATCGGATAAAACCTTGATAGTCTTCATCCACTATTCTGGACTTTAGATTTATAATATCATCGCTCAATAGTTTGTAAAGTTCAACTGAACCAATGATATTAGACGAAATCATTTCCCATTTAGTCTTGGCAGACACTTTTTTGTCGCGTACTAAATCGTTTAATGTTTTGGTAGTTAATTTTAGACTGTTTTGTAAAGTTTCATTTGTTTTTTGTAGAGCAATAATTTCTTTTTCCATTTTACTAAATTTCAAAGAATCTAATTTTTGTCCAAAAACAATTGATGAACTTAAAACTAAACTTAAAAAAAATAATTTACATTTCATATTATTTACAATTCTTTATTATGTTGTTATAAAAAAATAGTTGCTTGATAATCAGTAGTTTAATTTGGTTTGTACAATATAAATCATTATTAGTCTCTTTAATAGTTTTCTGTAAACAGCTGATAATTAAAGAGTTATGATAAGATGAGAGCTTGCAAAACTTAGGTTTGTGAGGCTTTGTAAATAAGCAAAGTGTCTTGTTTTGCAGAAATTTGAGAGCGCAATAGAATTTCTATTTTTTTAGATGAAAGCGAGAAGTAAAAAGTTGTCTCCCGTCTCTTATCTTCCGTCTTCCGTTTTCCGTCTCCCGTCTCCCGTCTCCCGTCTTCCGTTTTCCGTCTCCCGTCTCCCGTCTCCCGTCTCAATTCTCAAATATTAATTGATAAAATCCCACATCTTTGAACCCTGTCGGACTATTTATCCAAGATTTTTTAACACCGATTTTCTTAAAACCCTTAGAACAAAAAAGTCGGATACTATCCCGATTCCATTCAGCAATATTGCAATACAACTGATTTAATCTCAAAATTTTCTGCGAATAATTTATAATTAAATCCAATGACATTGAAGCATAACCCTCGCCCCTTGACTTTTCCGAAAGCATAATACCTATACCGGCTCTTAGATGCAGAGGTTCAAAATCAAATAAATCTACCATTCCTATTGTTTCAGAATTATCCTGCTTTTCAATCATCAGCTTCAATTCTTTAAGCTCAAATATATCTTTATGAGCATTTTTTATATACTCTTCTAACACGTAAGTTGAAAAAGGAGTTGTAACAGAACTTATTTCCCAGTATCGAGTATCATTTTCGTGTTCATACAAGAACTCTAAATCCTTTAATTCCAGTGCTCTAAGTCTAATTGTATTATTTTCTAAATATTTCATTTATATAAACTTGGTCTTTTCTATTTTTTTAACTTAATAATGTTTATTTTTGGCGCAAACTTTGCCGTTATTTTAATCACATTTACAATTATAATATTTTTAGTTTATTTTTTTTAACTTTTTTTTTAAATTCATGCAACAAAAATAAGTTAAATAACGTCTATATCATTGAGTAACTGAACTTTCTGGAATCTGGAAGGATTGGTTACTTGGCTGGTTTTCAGCAATTTAAAAAGTTAATATCTGCAGTTATGTATAATTTATCACAAAATTTAGTTAAAAAAACAAGGTACATTTTAGTATTATTTGCCTTTGTTTTTGTTAGTTCTTCGGTTGTAGCACAAGCCTCCAGTAACGATAATACTGTTACCGGCACAGAAGATGTCATATATTCTTTTAAGCTTAGTGATTTCGACTATACAGGAGCCAACCCTATTGCAGGATTGGAAATAACCTCAATAAGTGGAAACGGAACATTGTTTCATGATGCAAACAGCAACAATGCTTTTGACTCGGGGGAAGATATTACGCTTTTCCCTTTCAATATTCCGTTGGCAAATATTCCATTGTTGAAATACCTGCCTTTACTCAATGATAATGGTACGGCGGTAGCAAGTTTTGAATTTAGATGCTATGATAACTTATTCAATTATGGTAACACAAGTACAGAAACCATAAATTTAACACCGGTAAACGATGCTCCGACTGCAGGGAGCAGTAGTGTCAATTGCAATGAAAACTCAAATTATACTTTTGCTGTAACTCATTTTAATTATAATGATGTAGATGTAGAACCATTCTCTCTACACTTAATAACTATTCCCGCAAACGGTAAATTGTGGAGAGACTTAAATTCAAACGGGCAAATTGATGGAAGTGAACTCGTATACGCAACAGGCGACAATATACCGGAAGCAGTTATTACTGCCGGATATTTTAGGTTTAAACCTGCTGATGATGAAAATGATGTTACAAACGGAGCTCCCTATGCAACTTTTGAATTTTATTTGACTGACGGGACGGCGAACTCTGCTAATGAGACCATTACAATAAATGTTGATGCACGAAACAGCGAACCAAGTTTCACTGGCGGAGCTAATGTAACGGTAGTTGAAGATGCAGGCGCACAAACAATCCCTTGGGCAAGTGCCATGAACCCCGGCGCATCCGACGAAAGTGCTCAAATATTGACATTCCATGTAAGTAATAATTTAAATACTCTTTTTGCTGTCCAACCGGACATTGATCCTATAACAGGTAATTTGACATTTGAACCGGCACCTGATGCGAGTGGTGTAGCTACTGTTACCGTATATCTTACTGATGATGGAGGAACATCAAATGTTGAGGATGATGATACAAGTCCCTCACAAACATTTACAATTACTGTAACTTCTGTTAATGATAAACCAACTGCTTCCGACAATAGCAGAAATTGCTTTGAAAATCATGCGGTAAACTTTGCAGCTACACATTTTGGATATGTAGATGTTGACGGCGACCCTTTAAATCAAATTCTAATTGTTGACGCTCCTAACGATGGAACTCTCTGGATTGATACCAATGACGATGGATTACCTGATGAAAGCGCATTGACCGATGGTGCTGTAGTACCGGCGGTGGCTATAAATTCAGGTCGTTTAAAATTTCGTCCTGTTGATAACGAAAATGGAGTCTCTTACACAACATTCCAATTTAAAGTACACGACGGAACTGTTTACTGCGACGCTACATACACCATGACAATAAATGTAACTGCCGTAAATAGCGAACCAAGTTTTACAAGTGGCGGTAATATAACTGTAATGGAAGATGCCGGCGCACAAACATTTCCCGCTTGGGCTGCCCCCGTTAATCCCGGCGCATCCGACGAGAGTACTCAAGTATTAACTTTTCATGTAACCAATAATTTGAACAGCCTTTTTACTGTGCAACCCGACATTGATGAGGCTACCGGAAATTTGACTTTTGAACCGGCACCTAATGAAAATGGCGTGGCTATTGTTACCGCATATCTTACTGATAACGGAGGAACAGCAAACGGTGGCGATAACACCAGTGCCACAGTGGTTTTTACAATTACTGTAACTTCCGAAAATGATCCGCCCACTGCTGCCGATAATACCATAAATTGTATCGAAAACCATACGGTAACTTTTGCCAACCCTCAATTTGGATACACAGATGTCGATGCCGATGCTTTAAATCAAATTGAAATTACTAACGCGCCTGCCTTTGGAACACTTTGGGTTGATACCAACGGAGACGGACTACCTGATGAAGGTGCTTTGACTTCCGGCGCAGTTGTATCTGCTACAGATATAAATTCTGGTCTTTTAAAATTTGTTCCGGTTGAAGATAAAAACGGGACACCTTATACGTCATTTCAATTTAAAGTACATGATGGAACTGTTTACAGTAATGCAGCATATACTATGACAATTGATGTAACACCAATAAACAGTGAACCATTTTTCACAGTGGGACCAAATCAAGTAATTAATGAAGATGCAGGCGCACAAATTGTAAACAATTGGGCTACCGGAATATCAGCGGGTGCGCCTGATGAAACAGGTCAACTTCTTAACTTTGTAATAACAAATAATACCAATCCTTTACTTTTTGCAGTGCCACCTGCGGTAAGTCCCACAGGTGAATTAACTTATACGCCGGCGGCAAACGCTTCAGGTACAGCAAGCATAGACATATACCTTCACGACAATGGCGGAACAACAAACGGAGGTGACGACACAAGTCCCACACAAACCTTTACTATTACTATAAACCCCGTAAACGACCCGCCTACTGCTGCCGATAATACAATTTTTTGTTATGAAAATACATTCCGAACTTTCTTGCCCGGAATGTTTTCTTATTCTGACAACGAACTTAACCCTTTTTCTCAGTTAGAAATTACTACAACAGTAGGGCTCGGTACTTTATGGTTGGATACTGATGGAGACGGTGTTATTGATCCTCTCGAAACTATTTTATCGGGTGGAAGCGTTGTGTCAATAGCAAACTTGAATGCAGGTTTTTTAAAATTCAGACCGGTTGAACATGAAAACAGCGACCCCGCTGTATATACTTCATTTACTTTTAGAGTGCATGACGGAACAGATTACAGTGTACTGCCCGCATATACAATGGAACTCGTTGTGAGAGATGTAAACAGTCAACCTGCTTTTAATTGCGGAGTAGACCAATCTTTTCCCGAAGATGCCGGCGCACAAACAATTGCCGGTTGGGCTACCGGAATAACTGCCGGAGCTCCCGATGAAGAACCGTCTGTACAAAATTTAACATTTAACATTCTTACAAATGATAACCCCGGCTTGTTCGTAACACAGCCTACCATAGATGCTACAACAGGTAATTTAACTTTTCAATCAGCTCCAAATATAAGCGGAGAAGCAAATATAACAATCAATTTAACCGATGACGGCGGAGTTGCAAACGGAGGTATCAATACAAGTACTTCATGCTCTTTCAAAATTATAATAACTGATGTAAATGACCTACCGATATTAGTAGACAACAATCCTTTGAATATAGATGAAAATTCAATGGCAAATGTTGTGTCATCTGCTCTTTTGTTAGTTACAGATGATGATAATGCAACTAATGAAATAGTTTATACTCTAACTTCATTACCAGCTGAGGGTACTTTATTCCTTGGTGCTACTCCTTTGGCTATGAACGGAACTTTTACACAAGCCGATATTGATGCCAACAACATACACTACAATCACAATGGAGGCGAAGTTGCTACGGATAATTTTACTTTTACCGTGTCAGACGGTAATGGTGGTACAATCCCAAACACCGTCTTTAATATTAACATAGCTCCTATAAATGATTTGCCCACTTTTACATCTACACCTATAACCACAGGGCAAGAAGGAGTACCTTATAATTATAGTATAACAACAACCGACCCTGATGGAACTTTCCCATTAGCAATAGCAGAAGTAATAATGCCTGCATGGGCTACTTTTACAAATAATGGAAATGGAACTGCCGTAATAACGGGAACACCCCCTGCCGGAGCACCTGCCAATAATCCTGTAACTATAACTGTTTCAGATCATATTGCTCCTGCGGTTACACAAACTTTCAATATAATGCTTACCACAGGCGTAGTGGCAAATGCCGGACCCGACGACGAAACATGTAACAACAATACATATACATTAAAAGCATCGCCTGCGCCAACAGGCTACACAGGTACATGGTCGGTAATTGACGGAAATGGGACATTTTCAAACTCCAATGCCCCTAATGCTATTGTTTCCAATATGAACAATGGAGTGCCGCCAAATAATGCCAACACATACCGTTGGACATTGACTAATAATGGCGGAGGGCAAACAATATATGACGACGTAGTTGTTATAAACAACTCGGTAAGTGCTTCGGTTACTGATATTACAGGAATTTGTGGAACGGATGCCGTATTACAGGCAAATGCAGCATTACAACCCGGTGAAACAGGAATATGGACAGTGGAAGGAACGCCAATACCAATGCCTGTTATAGATAATCCTAACAATCGAACAACTCCGGTACACGGTTTAAATTTCAATACAAACCAATTTAGGTGGACTGTAAACAAAGGTTCATGCTCAGCTTTTGCGGTTATGGATATTGATGTTATAGAAGTAACGGCAACAGCCGGCGGTCCCGGCGAAATATGCTCCGAACCTTTTACAATTGTTGCCAACGACCCCACATTACTTGATCCGGCTGCAACCGGTGTTTGGACTGTGGCGCAAGGCTTAGGCAGTTTTGCAAATGCAACTGATCCTACAACTACCGTTACAGGGTCGGCTGAAAATGTACCAAATGAATATGTTTGGACTGTTAGTGTAAACGGTTGCGAGGCACAAGCCTCGGTAGTTATCGAGAATAATATACCTACGCCTGCCGTAATAACAACCCCAAGCCCTACGGTTTCATGTAACGGAAATGCTACTATATCGGCATTGCCCGTTGATCCTACCAATCCTAACGAAACAGGACATTGGACTTGTGCAACACCGGGAGTTGTGATTGCACAGCCCAACAACCCCACTACAAGTGTAACAAACTTGCAAGAAGGGGCAAACCTTTTTACATGGCATGTGAAAAATGGAACTTGTCCTGAGATAACAGCTGACGTTACTATAAATTACTACAATGTAACAACGGTAGATGCAGGTGATAATCAAACTCTTTGTTCAGACGCATTCAGTTTAGCGGCAACACCGCTTGGTGTAGACGAAACAGGAATGTGGACTTTTGTTACAGGAGGAACAGGTGCTACAATTGTAACCCCTACAAATAGTGTAACACAAGTTATAGACCTGCCAACAGGACTTAATGTTTTACAATGGGAAGTACGACAAGGTGGCGCAGGCTCAAATGGTTGCGCTCAAACAGACCAAATCGAATTAACTAACCTTTCGGTAGATGCCGAAATATTAACTACTTCGCCGGCTGTGGTTTGTACAGATACATCTCAACTTATAACGGCAAATAATCCGGCAACACAAGATATTGCAAATCCGAGCCTTGCGGCAACAGGAACTTGGGCTGTTGTTTCAGGTGGGTCTACAATAGACAACCCCAATTATTTTGAAACAACATTCAGTAATCTTGATGAGGGTATTAATAAATATACATGGACAGTTACTAATGGACAGTGTTCCGACGTTGCCACAATTACGTTAATAAACAACATACCAACGCAAGCCGATGCCGGTAGAGATACTACTGTATGTAGTACAACGCTTGATAATTTGCACGGTAATCAATACAAACCTTACGAAACAGGATTTTGGCGGGTAATAGCTGCCGATGCAATATTAACGAACTCAACCCAAGCGAATACTTCGGTAACAGATTTAGATTTTTACTGTATAGATGCTTCTCCTGATTGGTGGGCGCATGAACCTACTATTAATATTTTTGAATGGGTTATACAAAGAGAAGCCTATGGTGTGGTTTGTGAATCGACCGACCAAGTTGAAGTAATAAACGGGTTGCCAAGATATATTAATGCCGGTTTAGACCAAACCGTATGTGAAAACGTGGTAAATCTTGATGCTATCGATGAAGCCTCATGTGCGCAGGAACATTGGTGGGTGCAAATTCCTGATGTTGGTGATTTTGAAGATCCTTTTACAGGAGAATTTATTGCTGATAATAATCATAATATGCCTTACAATGTACATGTGAATACTATACAAGACGGGATGACACAGTTTGTATGGAATTTACAAAATACGTTTTTCGATTCTCAAGGAAACCCTATTGTTTGTACTTTGACTGATGTTGTGGAAATTACAAGTCTCGGATTACAAGAAGATGTGGATGCTGGACAAAATAATGTTATTTGTGATGATAAATACATACTTAATGCAACAGCAGCCAATTCTGTTTGGCCATCAAGTGGTTACGATGTATTCGGTCAATGGTCTATTACACATGGACATGGATATTTTGACCAAGCAACGTCAAACTCTACATTAGTTACAGGATTGGGATATGATACAAATATTTTTAGGTGGACAGTTCATAATATTACTGAGGGTTGTATTTCTACCGATGATGTTTATATACATAACGCTTTACCTTCTGCTGCACAAGTAGGACCTGATAGAGAAGTTTGCGACAGATATACTGTTATTTCCGCAAATAATCCGCCACGTGCAAGTAATAAATGGTGGACAGTATACACAGGTGGCGGAACTATAACCGGCGAAACTTGTGCAAATTATTTCTGTACGGCACAAATTGATAATATGGCAGACGGAGAAAACGCTTTTGTATGGCATGTAAATACAGTTTATACAGGACCTATTGTACCGTATACAGCGACAAATCCTTATACATGTGAACTTACAGACACCATAAGAATTATAAACAACAGAGTTACCGCTTCGGCAGGAGCAGATATATATGTATGTGCAGATACCGCACAATTGCTTGCTACCCCTGTTGAGGGTGCTACAGGATATTGGTTGACACCTGTAGGTACATTTGCTTCTAACGGAGGTATTACTTCTACAAAACATAATGATGTGATACGCGGTTTAACCAAAGGACAAAATACACTTACTTGGCGAGTACAAAAAGGTATTTGTCCTGCATCTGATGATGTAGTAGTTTGGAATATGTTACCACCTACACCTTATGCAAATACTGACCAAACAAATTGTAGCTCTTCTGCTAAATTGTCGGCTTCGCCAAATAATTTACCGTTGGCACAGCCTAATATTAATTCTTATTATCATGCTTACTGGTCGGCAAATGGAACAGCTACAATTCAAACCCCTACTGCATACAATACCGAGGTGCATGGCATACCGGAGCAAGCAGGTACTTATTTTATATGGCATACCTTAAATGATTTTGATGACGGAAATGAAACACATCAGTGTGAACTTAAAGATACCGTATATATTTATAACAACTCAGTTACCGCCGAAGCAGGCTCAGATTTGCCTATTCAGTGTGGGGTATGGGGTGTTGGTGCTGATTTTAAGCTTAATGCTAATCCTCAATACGATGGAGTTTGGACAGGTATACCTGCTCCGGGTGCTACAATAACACAGCCTACCTCACATAACACGACTGTTATAGGAGCGCTTGATGGAGATCACGTCTATCAGTGGACGGTGTCATTAACCACAAATGGCGTAACTTGTAGTGATGATGATATTGTAAAAGTTCCGGTTCGTATACCGACTACTTCGATTGTATCGCCTAATTATTTGGAAATATGTGAGGACGAAGTACCACTGCAAGCAAACAAACCGTTTTCGGGTGTTGGTACTTGGTCAGAAGTTACAACAGGTGGTGCTACTATTTTGGTTACTAATACAAATGTTACTACCGCGGTTAATGTATCTCGTAATGGTAACAGTATATTCCGTTGGACAATTGATAGAGACGGCTGTACTTCAGAAGATGAAATAGTTGTTGAAAATAATACCGTATTGGCTGATGCAGACACTCGGATAGATGAAGATGCCATTTTACATACTGTATCTCAAAATGATTCTGCTGTTTGTGTAAACGAGTATCTACTCGCTGCAAACGATCCGAATATATTTAATATAGGCAGTGCTCCTTTCCCGCAAGGTGTTTGGACATGGTCGCCCGGTACAGTTACTTTAGATAATCCTTCATTATATAATACTACAGCAAGAAATTTATATTCTCTTGGCGATAATACTACAAGATTGACTTGGACTATAAAAAAAGGTAATTGTGTTGAAGCAAGTAGATTAGATATTATAAATAATATTTTTACGATAGATGCTGATGTAAACACCGACCCCAATGAATTGGAAACATGCGATGGTACTATTACAATGGATGGCGAACAACCCGGAGCAAACCCCGGAGATAATGGATTATGGGAAGTTGTAAGCAATGGAGGTAATATTATAACCCCAACATTGTACAATACACAAATTCAAGACGTACCTAAACCTTATGGAGTATATAGTTGGACAGTAAGACGAGCCGGATGTGAAGCATCAGACCAAGTAACTGTATACAATAATAGTGTTACTTCAAATGCCGGTGTAGGTTTTCCTGTTTGTGTATCTACGGCAACTATGCCCGGAACAGCTCCGGCAGCAGACGAAACAGGTGAATGGACAGCCATAATAGGAGGTGCCACTGTAGTTATTCCTTCTTTGTACAATTCAGAAGTAAATAACTTAGCTCAAGGTCAAAATAGATTCCGTTGGAGAATTACTAAAGGCAATTGTGATGCAGATGATTTTGTTGAAATAATAAATAATGAGCCTAACGATTTTATAGTAGAAGGCAATAAAGAAGCTTGTTCGCCCAATACTACAATATCGGTTAATCCGGCTCCGGATTATGATAACGAATATGGCGAATGGACGGTAGATATAGGCGGACCCGAAACAAGTATTAGTACTATTACAGCTATAAATGCCAATGTTACAGGTATGCAACCCGGAATAAACAGATTTATATGGACAGTTACAAGGGGATCATGTACAAAAGATGGAAGTATAGTTGTTACAAACAATCAAGTTATACCCGATGCAGGGTCGAATGATGATATTTGTTCAGATGTTTATACCTTAAATGCAGCAAATCCGGCTACAAGTTACACTTTACTCGGCGAAGGAGTTTGGTCTCAAACAATGGGTTCCGGTGCAACTTTTGACAATAATACACTTTATAACACTACGGTAAGAAATTTGAGTGTTGGACAAAATACATTCCGCTGGACACTTACAGAGGGTAGCTGTACAGAATATGAAGAAGTGAGTATTTTTAATAATAGCTTAGAAGCATTTGCTTCTGATAGGGTAGTTTGTACAAATACCGTTACTCTTGATGGAAATATGCCTATCAATGCAGATGAGGGCGAATGGACAACTATTGCGTCGTCCGGTACGCCTGTTATTGTTACATCGTTATCCGGTACAACAATTGTTAATAATCTTGGAGCAGGACAAAATACATTCAAATGGACTTTGCGTAATGATAAGGGATGTTCTGATGAAATAGAGATTTCTGTTAATAATGCTTCGTTTACTACTTCTGCCGGACCCGACGATGAGGTTTGTTCAACAGATTATGTATTAAACGGAACTGATCATGGATCCGGATATACAGGTTATTGGACAGTTCCGGGCGGAACAGCTACTGTTACAAATTCCACACTATATAATTCACCTGTTACAGGACTATCCCCCGGTGATAATGTATTTAGGTGGAATGTAGAGTCGGACTTGTATGGCTGTACGGCTATAGGTGAAGTAACAATTAAAAATAATAACCCGTCAATTGCTAAAATAGTAACTCCGGCTCCTGCTGACAGAGAGGTTTGTGTAAATTCAGCAAATATAGAAGCAATAGAGCCTGTACATGGTACCGGAACATGGACTTGCCTAATACCGGGGGTTACATTTGATAATTCTACCTCGTATCAAACAGTTGTAAGAAATCTTGGAACAGGTGCCAATGAAATTACATGGACAGTTTCTAAAGAGGGACAATGTTTTTCTTCTGAAACAATAAGTATTATAAACAATCAAGTTGCAGCAACAGCAGGCAGCGATCAACCAATTTGTGATGATAATACATATTTGAACGCAGATGATCCTTCCGTGAATTATCCTAATCAAGGAGTAGGACATTGGATAAATTCAACTGCAAACTCAGCAGTTATTGTTAATAGTTTATTACCCGGAACAGAGGTAACTAATATTCCGATAGGTACGACAGTCTTTAAGTGGAGAGTAGAAAAAGGAGAATGTTATGCGGAAGATAATGTTGCTATAACCAATAATTCAGTCATTGCAGCTGCATCAGACATAGAAGAATGTGGTGGAACATTTATTTTAAACGGAAATGATCCAAATTCTTTCGGTGGTACAGGACTTTGGACACATGTAGGTGGAGGTGAAGGAGACATTTTAAACCCTACTGATCCTAATTCGCAAGTTATAGATGTACCCGATGGTGTTTCAACCTCGCTTAATTGGCATATTAATAATGATAAAGGATGTGATGATGATATTCAAATAACTTTAACGAATAAAAATTTTGCAGTATCGGCGGGTTCACCTGTTACAGTTTGTTCTTCTACTGCACAATTGAATGCGCAACCACCTGCTGACGGCGAAACCGGATTGTGGACACGCTTAAATGGCTCAGGTATTTTTACTGAAAATACTTTGTACAATACTACCGTTACAGGAATAGGTCAAGGAACAAGTGAATACCAATGGAAAGTTTCAAATGATAAATGTACAAATAAAGCCAGTGTATTAGTAACAAACAACGCACCGAGTACAGCTTTGATTATATCTCCTACCGATACTGAGACTTGTGATGGAACTGTAACCCTTGAGGCTAATGCACCTACACCACTTTATGGAACGGGACATTGGACTAGAACTACTGGTGCTGGAATGTATATAGGAACAACAAATAATAATTATGTAATATCGTATACAGGATTAGCTCCCGGTAATAATATATTCTTGTGGACAATAGAAAATGGAATATGTCCGCCTTCGGTAGACCAAATAACTATTGTGAATAATGAGGTCGTTGCAGTAGTGGGACAGGGTGAAACAATATGTGATAATTTTACAAATCTTTCAGCAACAGCTGTAGCTGATATTCCACCTGCACAAGGAATAGGATATTGGGAAAATATTTCAGGGAATGCAGCACAAGTAGTTAATTCTCTTCTTAACACAACCTTAGTAACAGACCTTCCACATGGCAATACAACTTTCCGTTGGACAGTAGAAAAAGGAGGTTGTAGCAAAGTAGCTGATGTTACTGTTAATAACCAAAGCGTAAAAGCAATTGCTTCTGATGTAGAAGGTTGTGGTAGCGATATTCAACTTAATGCTATTGATCCCTCTTCGTTCGGAACAGGCTTCTGGGATATTGTTGCAGGTCCGGGTAAGCTTACTAATTCTACACTTTATAATACTGAAATTACCGAACTTCTCGGTGGTTCTACTTCTACTTTAGTTTGGACTGTTACTAGAAAGGCTGTAAATGGAATAGAATGTGAGGATAGCAAAACTATTACTGTAACTAACAACGGTTTCAGTGTAGAGGCAGGTGTTGATGAAACAATATGCGACGATGAGTGGCAAGCAAATGCTACTGCTCCCGGTTCTGCCGGAAAAGGATGGTGGGAATTGAGAGCCGGTTCAGGAACGTTTACACCTAGTGATTCCAATACCTCGTATGTTACAGGAATAGGAAAGGGAACGAATAAGTTTAGGTGGTATGTTGAACGTAATGGATGTACAATTTATGATGATATTACTATAACTAATGATTCACCTTCGGAAGCTCTAATTACAGGACCTCTTAATACAGAAACCTGTGATGGAACTAAGATTTTAACTGCACGTGATCCGAGTCCTCATGCCGATGACTATTATTGGGATATATCTACGGGAGGCGGACATTTTACAACTAGCATAATAAACACGTTTTTAATAGAGGCTATTGATATGACCCCCGGTAATAATAAATTCAAATGGGTGGTAAAAAATGGAACTTGTCCTCCGAGTGTAGATGAAATTATAATAGTAAATAATGAAGTCGCATCAGTAGCCGGAGACCCTCAAGATATTTGTGAAGATTTTACTAATCTTGATGCAACGGCAGTAGCAGATATGCCTCCCGGACAAGGTACAGGACATTGGATAAATGATTCAGGAAACGGTGCTGTAATAGTTAATTCATTATTGAATACAACAGCCGTAAATAATCTACCGACAGGAATTACTGAATTTACTTGGATAGTTGAAAAAGGAAGTTGTGTAGAAAAAAGCACAGTAAAAATTAACAATGTTGGTATAGAGGCAAAAGCTTATGATGCAGCTGAATGTGATGGTGATATTGAAATAAAAGCTAATGATCCATATTCTCTTGGTGGTAGAGGTTGGTGGACAGTACTTGTTGGAGGAGGTACCATAACAGCATCTACCTCGAATAATACGACTATTACAGGAGTACCTTCCAATACAACTTCTACCCTTATTTGGACTGTTGAAAAAGGTCAGTGTTCTGATTCTGACGTTATTACAGTTACCAATAATGGATTTACCATAGATGCAGGACCCAACTTAACAGAATGCGGAGACGAATTTGTAATGAATGCCGAAGCTCCGGGAACAGCAGGAACAGGCTTGTGGACAGTAACAGGCGGCTCTAGTACCGTTGTATTTGAAAATACATTACACAATACTACTGTAACAAATGTCGCGCCGGGGTCTACTACTTTCCAATGGTTTGTTACTCGTAATGGATGTACAGCAGTAGATAATATGACGATAACTAATGGTAACCCAAGTAAGCCGGAGGCAGGTAATGATAAAGACATATGCGGAAATTCAACAATACTTTCAGCTGTAAATCCAGGAGATTTTAAGGGTGTTTGGACGCATGAAAACGGTTCTGCCGTATTCTCTAATTCCACAAATTATATTACTTCTGTATCTGGTCTTAATAATGGACCCAATATACTCCGTTGGACATTGAAAAACAAGGATACCAATTGTAAACTTTGGGACGAAGTGATAGTTACTGATAATTCGTTTACAGTAACAGCAGGTCCTGATAGAGCTATCTGTGAAGACCATGTTTTTTTAGATGGAGAAGATAGTTCGCAAGGTGTCGGAGTTTGGTCAATAATTACCGGAAGTGCAGGCGTAAATATAATAAACAAAACTTTATATAATACAGAGGTAACAGATCTTGATAAAGGGCCAAATGTATTCCGTTGGACAGTAAAAGGAAAATGCAACGCTGATGCTGATGTTGAAATAACAAATGCTGCTCCTTTTGATGCAGAAATTCTTAATCCGGTAGATGAGTATGAACTTTGCGATGAAGTATTGCCAATTGAAGCACGTGATATTAGTGGTAATTCCGGAGAAACAGGAGTGTGGTCTATCGTTTCAGGTTCTGGAATAATTGCTAATTCTTTATTAGATAAACCTAATGCAAGTATAAGCGAACTTTCAGCCGGAAATGTTGAGCTGGCTTGGACTGTGTCAAAAACGCTTAAAGGTAGAGAATGTAAAAGTGAAGATAAAATTACAATTGTAAACAACAGAGTGGTAGCAGAAGCCGGAGATGATGTGCCTACATGTACCCCGAAGGCGAGTTTAAGCGCAGGTATTCTAAATATTGGTGAAACAGGACTTTGGACATATCCTGCCGGCGGAGGACTTGTTACAATAGTATCGCCAAGTACTCCTAATACTACGGTAGAAGACCTTGCATCCGGCGTAAATACATTTGCCTGGACTGTAAGTAAAGGTGGATGTAGTAGCACAGACCAAGTTGTGGTAGAAAACAATTCTGTTGTTGCAATAGCTTCCGACAAAGAAGAATGTGGAGGAACATTTATACTTGATGGTAATAATCCTTCTTTAATTGGAAATGGAAATGGAAGTGAAAAAGCAAGCGGGGAATGGACATTTACTGCTACCGGAGGACAGGGAACTATTACTTGGCCTTCGAGTTACAACGCTACTGTTACCGGAATCCCAAAAGGAACATCAAGAGGACTTAAGTGGACTGTTTCAAAAGGGAACTGTTCTGATTCTAAAACTATTACAGTAACTAATAATGGTTTCAACTTAAATGCAGGGACTGATGTTGAAGGTTGCTATGATTCATATACTTTTGGAGCAGATCAACCCGGAGAAAATGGAACAGGGGAGTGGACCAATCCTGTAGGTGGAGGTACAGTTTCAAATCCGACATTGTATAATTCAGAGGTTGTAGGATTAAATCATGATTTAAATATGTTTACATGGACTGTAACCAGAGGTAAATGTACTGAAACAGCAAATGTTTCTATTACAAATAACAATCCTACGCAGGCGGTTATAACTGCACCCATGCCTGGATTCCGTCATATTTGTGAAAACTATACAACTATACAAGCAAATGATCCCGGAGCTGACGGAGGTACCGGACTTTGGTCAGGAGCATCAAATATAATTTTTGATAATTCTACGAGTTATTTAACAACAGTAGAAGATCTTGATCCCGGAGAAAATACTTTTACTTGGACAATATCAAAAAAAGGATGTGAATCTTCAGCTGATATAACTATTGTAAATGACGAAGTTGTAGCTGATGCAGGAATGGCACCCGATAAGGTTTGTGAAAATTATGTCTCGCTTAATGCGGTAGATCCCGGAAGTTTGTACCCAAATCAAGGAACAGGAAGTTGGACTAATGTTGGTTCAGGAAATGCAATTGTTGTTAATTCACTTCAAAATAACTCCTTAGTTACAAATTTAAAATTAGGAATTAATAAATTCCGTTGGACAGTAAGACTTAATGATTGTTCTGCTTCTGATGATGTAGAAATAGATAATAGGTCTGTAAACCCTGTGGCTAACGACAAGGAGTATTGCTCTGAAGACAATAAATACCTTACTGCCGTTGCTCCTGGACCGGAAGAGGATGGATATTGGACTTCTTATACCGGAGGCGTTACTTATGCGGCTTCTACTCTTTATAATTCAGAAGTTTTTGGTTTAGTACCGGGTAATAATACTTTTGTGTGGACATTGACAAATGGTACTTGTACTGAAACCAAAGCCGTAACTATAACATCTATTAAGCCTTATGCAAATGCAGGAACTAAACAAGAACTCTGTGAAAATTACACCTATCTGGCAGGACATGAACTTGTAACGGGAAGTGGTACATGGACAGTAATAAATGGACACGGAGATTTTGCAAACTCAACTGATAACGGAACGTATGTTTCCAATATAAATCAAGGGTCCAATATATATAGGTGGACTGTTAATGACAGAGGATGTGAAGCACATGACGATGTTGTGGTAGTAAATAATTTACCGTCAGTATATGCAGGACCTGATCAGCCGCGCTGCGACGATTATGCAACGCTTGCCGGTACACCTCCCGGCCCAGGTGAAACGGGAGTTTGGGTACAACAAAATGGAATCCCTGCAATTATTACAAATAGCACCTTGTTTAACACAACTGTTACAGGTTTAAGTAATGGAGCCAATACATTTAAGTGGACAATTACAAATACTGCAAAAGATTGTTCTAATTCAGATATGGTAGTAATAACATACAATGAGTTAATCCCTGATGCAGGTCGTAGTGATCCGGTTTGTAACGGAGTAGCTGATTTGATAGCTACCGATCCTTATCCCGCAACAGGAGAATGGACAAGTCTTGGCTTAGGAACATTTGATAATCCCTCAATGTATAGCACTACGGTAAGAGGTTTAGCTGATGGACCTAATACTTTACGTTGGACTGTTAAATACAAAGGTTGTGAAGAATACGATGAAATTGTAATTGAAAATAATGAGGTATTTGCTGGGGCGGGAGATGACAAACCCGTATGTAGTAGTACAGTAACGCTTACCGCAAATGGTTCAGCTAAAGGTAAGTGGACTAATATAGGCGGTGATGGATATATTGTAAGTTCAACAGACTTCATAACTCAAGTTACAGGTTTGAGTCCCGGAGCTAATGTGTTCCGTTGGACGGTTACGGAAGGAGATTGTAAATCTTATGATGAAGTTACTATCACCAACCATGAAATATTAAGCATCAATGCAGGTGTTGATAGAGATATTTGTGACAGTCAAGTGAAGTTAGCCGCTTTAGCACCACAGAATGGCTATACAGGAGAATGGTCAGTCATTGCCGGCGGAGGTCGCTTTGATGCTAGTACGCTTTATAATACTGTTGTAAAGGGACTTGTGCAGGGTGACAATAAATTAAGTTGGAAACTTGACAACGGTTATTGCGATAAAACTGATGAGGTTATAATAACTAATCGTATGCCTACTACGGTAATTGTGTCACCCGACGAAGAAATATGTACTTCTACATATACTCTTGTAGGAACTAACCCAACACACAGTGATATTGAGGATAAAAATGAATGGGGGCTTTGGACTAAAGAATACGGAGCACAAGGAAATATTTTAACACCATCTATGCCTACTTCAGTCGTTACTGATATAGGAGCAGGTACAAATACATTTAGATGGTCGATATCAAATAAATATTGTACCTCAAGTGCTGATATTCTTATCACGAACAATTCAATTACAACCGATGCCGGAATTGATGATAAAATTTGTTCCAACACAGTTGTATTATCGGCAAATAATCCTTTCCCCGCTACGGGTGTTTGGTCGGTAGTAAATTCGGGAGGCTCGCCTCATATTGTGTCTTCTGCAAACTATACTACGACAGTAGAGAACTTAGCTTCAGGGGCGAATACTTTCCTATGGGAAGTAACTAATGGAAAATGTCCGGCTTGGGATATAGTAACAATAGTTAACAATATACCAACTACGGCAGATGCCGGTGATCCGGAAACTGTATGCGATGGAACAGTTACTCTTAAGGGGAATAATCCAACAGTGGGAACAGGTTTTTGGGAACCCTTAGGCGGTTCTGGAACAATTCTTAACCCGTCAAATTACAATAGTGTTGTTACGGGCTTAGGTACAGGCGGAAATACTTTCCGTTGGACAGTTACTCAAGGTAAATGTAAATCTTATGATGATGTAACTATTACCAACGATTTAGTATACGCTTCGGCAGGCTTTGGAGACGAAGTTTGTACAGACTCATATCCTGAACTTAATGGTAATGAACCTGACTTTGCCCACGGCGAAACAGGATATTGGACTGCAATAGGCGGAACAGGTGTATTTACTCATAGTACTCTTTATAATACAGGAGTTACAGGTTTGTCGCAAGGCGATAACACGTTTGTATGGACAGTATCAAGAGGAGAATGTTCTAATTCTGCTGAAGTTGTGATAACGAATAATGTCCCGTCTACGGCTTCTGTAAGTTCAGATAAACCTATTTGTGATAATTATACTACTATTTCAGGTAATCCGGCAACCTCAGGAACCGGAACATGGTCATTGTTGGCAGGTAACGGAGATTTTGATGATTCTACTGCCAATACCACAGTTGTACGAAATGTGGGACCTGGTATAAATCAATATATGTGGACAATAACTAAAGGTGGTTGTTCTGCTAATGCAGTTGTAACTATTACCAACAATTCTGTTGATGCAATAGTTGGCGATAGCATTTCTGTCTGTGGAAATGAAACCTACCTTAATGGTAATGAACCCGGAAATGGCGAGAGTGGTAAATGGACAAGAATTTCAGGAACAGGATGGGTTGTGAGCTCAACTCTTTATAATTCTAAAGTTACAGGTTTGAACAGAGGTGAAAATAAATTCCGTTGGACTATAAGTAATGGAAAGTGTCCTGATTATGCCGACATTGTTGTTACTAATAATCTCTATATAGCTAATGCAAATGTTGCAGGACCTACGGTTATTTGTAATGATTACGCAGACCTTATAGGAAATATACCGGTGGCAGGCGCAACAGGAACTTGGACTGTGGAAGCAGGTTCAGGAGAATTCGGAGATAAAAATAATCCTAGCACCAGGATAGATGGTTTATTGCCGGGAGAAAATACAATACGTTGGTCGATAGACAAAAATGGTTGTATCGGATCTGACGATATACAAATAACAAGTTATAAGGTAGAAGCCTATGCAGGTGATGACCAAATATCTTGTGGAAATCCGGTTGAATTAGTTGCCAATAATTTATACGACGGACAAACCGGATTTTGGGAAAAAATTACAGGCGCAGGTGATATAGAAACCACTTCGAGTAACCAAACCATTGTTAGAAATCTTGGTAATGGAATTAATGTATTCCGTTGGATGGTTAAAGAAGATAAACACAACTGTTATGCTTATGACGATGTAGAGGTTGCCGAAAATAGTTTTAATACCTCAGCCGGATTGAATAAAACCGTTTGTGACTCTATTACAACTCTTAAAGGTGCAGATCCTTCGCCCGGAACAGGACGTTGGAGTATTGTCGGAAGTCCGGGAGTTGAATTTACAACGCCTACTGCTAATGTTACAACGGTAACAGGTTTGCAAGATAATTCAATAAATACTTTCCGTTGGACTGTTACCAAAAAAGGATGTACGGCATTTGATGAAGTTATAATCAAAAATGATTTAATTAAAGCCAAGGCAGGAGGGGATATACCTACATGTACTCCTAATGCTGTGCTTGGTGCTCAAAATCCAAGTCCCGGTGTAGGTCATTGGGATATTACTTCAGGCGGTGGTTCAGTTACTACGCCTAGCTACCATGCTTCGGAAGTAACAGGTTTGGCGCAAGGCGTTAATACTTTAGTTTGGACAGTTCAGCACAAGTCATGTCCATCGCAAGATGTTGTAATAGTAACAAACAATATGGTTAATGCTTCTGCCGGCGAAGACCAAGTATTGTGTTCAGGCGAAACATACCTTTCAGGCGATCAGCCGGAAGAAGGAGGACACGGTAAGTGGACTGTTGTTGCAGGTCCGGGGCATGTAGAAAATAAAACTTTGTTTAATTCTCATGTTACTAATTTGCAACGAGGTTTGAATACATTACGTTGGAGTGTATCACAAAATGGTTGTAAGAGTATAAACTTTGTAACTATTACCAATAATAGTTTCAATGCCTATGCTGGCGAGGATGAATTATTAGCCCCTATGAGCACAGCTACTAATTTAACCGCGACTTTACCATCGGGTGGCACAGGTTCATGGTCAATAATATTAGGAAATGGCTATATTGTAGAGCCTACTTTGTCTACCTCAGAGGTTAATAGTATGCCTACCGGCGAAAACACCTTCCGTTGGACGGTAGAAAGCAACGATTGTGAAAGCTATGACGATGTAACTATTACTGTGAGAAACTTTGAACCTTATGCAGGAGAAGATAGACCTACTTGTGCCGATTCATTGAAATTAAATGCCCGTGATGAAAATAGCTCTAATCAGTTTTGGACTTTGATAGAGGGAGAGGGAGAATTTGATGAGAGAACAGATCCTAAAACATGGGTTAGAGACATTGGTCCCGGTGATAATATATATCGTTGGACAGTAACTATGAATGGATATACTGATTATGACGAAGTAACAATCACTAATAATAGTTTTGAAATTGATGCCGGAGATGACGCTTCAAGTTGTCAAAATGAATACGTGCTGGATGCTCAAATGCCGGGAATTGGTGGAACGGGCGAATGGACTATTGTGGGAGCAACTTCGGGCGGTGTATTTGAACACAATACGCTACATGACACACGAGTTTATAATATAAATCCGGGAACTAACCGTTTCCGTTGGGAAGTAAATTGGAGAGGCTGTTCAGATGCTGATACAGTAGCAATAACTTGGACGCGACCACCTATTGCTCAATTCGATGCTACCCCTGAGGCGTTCTGCGCACCGGATACAGTTGTCTTTGAAAACACAAGTTACTGGTATCCTGAGCAAACCCCGCCAGATACATTCTTCTGGTACACAGAAGACGAGCAGTTTGCAACAACAGGTCCGGGTCAAACACAAGTGTCTAAATTCTTTGATAATACAACTGCGATGGATATGATACGTACTGTTAGATTAGTTGCAATAAATACAGAAACAAATTGTAGAGATACCGCTTCAAGAGAAATTAGAGTTTGGGCGCGACCCGAAATAAACTTTGAAGTTTCACCTATAATTTCAGAGTATCCCGATGCTACAATAGATATAATTAATCATGAAGTACCTCAAGAACCCGAAAACTTCTTCTGGACTTTCTCTGACGCTACGCAACCTTGGGTATATAATATACTACAAGAGGAGCATGTTAAGAGTTTTGATTATACATTCGATACATGGGGTAATTATGAAATTGCATTGATGGTTGAATCGGCTAACGGATGTCAGTATACTAAGACAGACTCAGTGTTTATATTGCCACCTTGTCCATATTCAAGTGCTGAAAATAACAATGCCAAAGGTTGTGAAGACCTAACTGTGAAGTTCACGGCAAGTGTTGTTTTTGCAGAATCATATCATTGGGACTTTGGAGATGGCAGTGAATCTGTTGAAGAAAACCCAAGCCATACATATACAGAGCCGGGTACTTATTACTCTCGTTTGACTGCTTCGGGACAAGGATGTAATGATGTATTGATAAGAGTTGATACTATTACAGTATACCCCGAACCTGTATCAGACTTTAGAGTAGAGCCACGCGAAGTTATGGTGCCTAATCAACCGATACATCTTTATAATTACTCTGAACATGGGGTACGTTATGAATGGGATTTCGGTGATACAGTTTCATTTGAATTAGAACCACTGCATTACTATAAAGAAGAGGGAGTATACGATATTAGTTTGCAAGTATGGTCTGAAAATGATTGTTATGCTGTGTCTTCGATAGAACGTGCTGTATATGCGATAGCCGAAGGAATGATTACATTCCCGAATGCTTTCACTCCCGACCCGACAGGAAGTAAAGGCGGACATTATCCTTGTGGCGAAGATTTCAAAGACCAAGCTAAGGATAATGATATTTTCCACCCGATTTATACTAATGTTTTGGATTATAAATTGGAAATATATAATCGTTGGGGCGAGAAAATTTTTGAAAGCAACGATGTATGTGTAGGCTGGGACGGATATATAGATGGAAAACTTGCCGTTCAAGATGTGTATGTATACAAGGCTACCGGACGTTATAAAACAGGCGGTGTTTTCAAAAAAGTAGGTAATTTAACCTTATTGAGATAGTATATATTTGTAATTATTATAACAACACTTTGGGTTTTTTATCCAAAGTGTTGTTTTGTGATAACTTCACAAAAAAAGAGTATATTTACGGTAATAATACTTTTTTAAACTAAAGGTTAAGTTGCTGGTAATGATATGATTATGAATTTTGAATAAGAATGTTATAATGTTTTGATTATCAGTTGTTTATATAGAAAATAATGAACTATTGTAGTAAGTAATAACAAAAATAGTTTAGTGTAATAATGAAAAAAAATACATTTTTTAAAGCTTTGGGACCCGGCTTGCTTTGGGCAGGAGCGGCAATAGGAGTTTCACATTTAGTACAATCTACCAGAGCAGGAGCAAGCTTTGGCTTTGAATTGGTGTGGTTGGTTGTTATTGCAAATGTTTTAAAATATCCCTTTTTTGAATTTGCACCTCGATATGCAACAGCTACCGGAGAAAATCTTATACAAGGGTATAGACGCATAGGAAAGTGGGCGGTAATACTATATACTTTTATTACTTTGAGTACAATGTTTATATTAATGGCTGTGATTATTGTTGTTACGTCCGGTTTATGCGAAAATATATTTAAGATAAATTTGAGTACAGTTCAATGGTCTGTGATTTTGCTTTTGGGTATGTCTATTATAATTTTATTCAGAAAATACTCTACCATAGACCGTATAGTGAAACTAATTATAGTTATACTTGCTATTTCTGTTATAGTAGCTGTGATTGCAGCAAGTATGCAAGGGTTTAATCCTGATGAGGCATATAGCAAGCATTTTAGTATATCGCACAATATAGTATTTCTATTAGCACTTGCAGGTTGGATGCCGTCAGCTATAGATATATCGGTGTGGCATTCGGTATGGACTACTGCCAAAGCCAAAGAAACAGGCTATAAACCTAAACTTAAAGAAGCACTGTTAGATTTTAACATAGGCTATATAGGTACAGGAATATTGGCTTTAGCATTTTTGTCCTTGGGAGCATTGGTTATGTATGGTAAACCTGCTGAATTTTCAGAAAAAGGAGCAGTGTTTTCGGGGCAGTTAATAGAATTGTTTACCCAAAGTTTGGGCTCAGGGGCATATTATATAATAGCGCCGGCGGCACTTGCTGCAATGTTCAGTACATCGCTAACCTGTTTAGATGCGTATCCGAGAGTGTTACAACCTTCTATGCTTTTGATAATCAATAAGAAAGAGGAAGGAGATGGCTCTTTTAAAATGCATGTTTTTTGGTTGTTGTTAACCGTAGTGGGAACTATAATTGTAGTTCGCTTTTTTATGAGTAGTATGACTAAAATGGTTGATTTTGCAACTATAATATTTTTTCTTACCGCACCAATAATGGGATTTCTAAATCTAAAGGCTGTTACCGGTAAAAATATGCCTCAAGAAGCCCGACCTAAAAAATGGTTATTGGTTTTAAGTGTAATAGGTTTGCTTACATTAAGTTTTATAGGGGTTTATTATATCATTGTAACTTGATAGTGCCTAATTGTATTTGCGTTTTCTGATATATAACATTGCGATTGCAAAAACAATAATTATTACAATCGGAATAATCAGGTTAAGCAATTGGATTGTAAATCGATTAGCTTGTATTTTTTCAATATCTAACAATCGGAGTTTTAATTCGCGCGACCTGATACTCATAAGTCCGCCGTCTTCGCATAGATAATTTACGGCATTCAAAATAAACTGTTCATTGCCTTTAAAAAGTTGTTTCGTGAATACATCAAAGCCCACGGGGTAGGGTTTATTGTTTTGCGATATATAATTTTTTATTATATCGCCATCAGAAACTACAATCATTTTGGCATGTTTGCTTTTAATGAGCGGTTCTTGTATATTTTTATCAGGGAAAAGGCTTTGAGGTGAACGATGTTTAAATGTAGATTCAAAATTACCCTCCAATAATACGGATACTATTTGCTCGCCCGCTGTAAGTTGTTCGTCTTTAGGCATATACTTTGCTTGAGATAATTCCATACGTACCGGTACTTGTTCTTTTCTTGTGAGTGTACTTGTGCTGAGCAGAACCGATTTTTTTACTCCTTTTTGTGTATCAAGTGTATCTATTGAAGACATAAATTCTGCCCGAATGTAATCAAGATTTTTTGAAATTAAATGCTTGTTTTTTCCGGCTATAACAGGAAAGTAATACCAAGGAAACATTTTTATACGAGGCTTACCGTCAGTACCTTGTATGCGTATGCCTATGGGGGCTGAATATTTGTCGGAAATTAAGTTTTTGTTTACTCGCACTCCGTAATTGAATAGCATATCTTCCAATTCGGTTTTATTGTCTAACGCCAAAGTATACGATTTGGCAAACAGGCTGTCTAAATTTGTAATTGCTCCTTCGAGCAGCCATAAAACATTGCCGCCTTGCATTATGTATTGGTCAATCACGTATTTGTCTTGCTCGCTGAATGCTTTTTGTGGTTTTGCTATTATGATTGCCTCAAATTCGTCTAAAACGCCCGGCTGTCCATTTATTGCGCCTCGTTTTACATCGTAGTATTCCGACAGGGTTTTTGAAATGTCAACAACTTCATATTCAGATAGTTCGCCATGTCCTTCGGTGAATGCCACAGAGGGCTTTTGGTGGCGTAAAATTTTTGTAAGCCCATTGGTAAGTCTGTATTCCAACTCCTCTATTGAATGTGTAACATTAAGTTCGCTTTCGGGTGCTACGCCCGAAGTTGCACTTAGTAAATTTATTCCCATTTCCTTGTCCTTATAACTTATTATTGCACCCGGAAATATCATTTTTTGAGAGCTTTTGCCCGATGCACTAATTTCTTCTGCTTCAATAGGAAACAAACCTGCCGAAGCCAGTTTGTCATACATCGCAAATCGTTGTTTTTGTTTAGGACTTTGTGAGGGGTCAATAAATTCGTACATGAAATTGCTGCCACCGTAAATTTTAAATTCTTCTAATTGTTCTTTAACGGCATTCCTTAGTACTTGTATGTTTCCGGGCAAATCATCGCCGTCGAGATAAACTTTTACATATACCTTATCCGGTAGGTTTTTGAGTGTGTTTTTTGTAAATTTTGAAAGTGTGTATCGTTTTTCAGAAGTCAAATCTATGCGTATATGACTTATGGATAGTATTTTTGTAATGATAATTACCGTAAAAATAAGTATAACTGCTCTAATTGCAGGGCTGAATGATGCCGATAGTTTCATTATGTTTATATTTTAGTTTGAAGTTGGAAGTTGGAAGAGGGAAGTTGGGAGAGGGAAGTTGGAAGTTTGTTTTCTGTTTCCGTAATCATGTTGTTGTGTGTTTCATTATGATATAATTTTTTATTATAATCTGCGCTTATTTTTTTCTTAAAATCATATATTCTGTTAAAATCAGAAATATGGTTGAAGTTGCAATAAAGTATAAAATATCTCTTGAGTCGGCAACGCCTCTGCTCACTGAACGATAGTGTGCATCGATGCCGAAATATTTTATGATTTGTTCGTTATTGTTCCAAATTTCGAGCGAACTGAAAGTATCCGGTCCTATGTATAGTAAAAATGACAGCAGAGCTGCTGCAAGAAATGCAATAATCTGATTTTCAGTAAGTGAAGATGCAAAAATTCCAACCGATACATATACGGCAGCCAGCAAAAACAGTCCTATGTACGACCCCCATATTGCACCTGTATCGGGCGAAGACCCCTCTGCGGTAAGCATGACAAGGGTTACGAAATAAATTAGGGTGGGGAGTAGCGAGAAGAATACCAAAAGTACGCCGGCTAAATATTTTGAAAGAATTATTTTTATTCGACTAACGGGGCGAGTGAACAATAATTCTAATGTTCCGGTTCTTTTTTCGTCGGCAAAAAAGCGCATGGTAAGTGCAGGTACGAGGAACAAAAAAATCCAAGGAGCCATAAAAAACAGTGTGTCTAATTGAGCAAAACGTCCGTCTAATAAATTATATTCTCCGGGAAAAACAAATATAAATAATCCGTTCAGTATCGTGAATACAATTATCACAACATAGCCGGTAAGTGTACTCAAAAATTCACTGAGTTCTTTTTTCAAAAGTGTGAACATAATCTGTATTTATTGAAAAAATATTACTTTTTTCGTAATGAAAGTGTATTATATTTTTATTTGAACGCTAAAAATACTGAAAAAATATGTATTGCAAAATTTCTTTCGTTACTTCAGTCAATCGGATGGTTTGAGTTTTGTTTTTTCGGGTAAACGTTTATCATAGATTATTATTGAATAAATTATCCATAAAGTTATCCAAAGTAGTGATAATGAGGATAATAAAGATTGTGCAAATACAACTGAAACAATATCGTGGTAATATTTTGAAACTATATAAATTGTTGCCGGAACACTAAGATTGTATATTAAAGCTACAAATAAAAATTGTTTTTGTTTGTCTATTACTAAGGGTAAAAAACTTATGCTTCCCGAAATAAGATTTAGCGCAATGAAAGGAGCTAAAATACTTATGTAGTAGCCTGCAATAGTCCATTTTTCGCCAAATATAATTTTAAAAAGAAATTCGCCTCCGAAAAATAAAGTTATAAAAATAGCCAATGCAACGGGTATTGCATATTTTATGAGTTTTTTTAATAATGGGAAAAGTTTTTCGCCTGCATTTTTCTTTTCTGAAAATTTGCTGTAAAAAACTTGAAACAGAACGTAAGTCATTAGCATTAAAGGAGCTCTGGCATATTTGAACCCAAAAAAGTAAGCGCCACTAATTTTGTCGGTGAAAAAGGCTGATATTATTAAAATTACTCCGCTTTCTCGTATTTTGTCGGAAAAGGCTTGCAGGGAGTTGAACAGTGGGAAATTTTTGTATTCATAAGCAATTTGTTTTAATTCTTTAAATGAAAATTTGTATTTGAATAACTCTTTGGATTTCAATAGTTTAAACCCTGAAACAATTGCGGCAAATACATCGCCGATAATAAATCCGAGTACCAATCCGGCGTTTCGCAGACCTATTTTTCCCAGTACAATATTTATTACACCGGTTGATGATGCTCTTGAAATTTTTGCCATAGAAAGGCGTTTGTATAAGTTGTTTCGGTTTAGGAAGTAGCTGAAAGTTTCAAATAGTCCAAAAAATAAAATTCCGACAGGTAAAAATAATAGCCAAACAGATAGTTCTTTATTGTTGAGTAAAGATGCAATTTGGTTTCTGAAAATAAGTATAATTAGTAAAGTAATGATACTTACAAAAATAGATATGTAGATGGATAATAGGGTTGTGCCGATTGCTTTTTTTTCATTTTTTGCCACTACTATCGACAGGCTGTATCTGCCGGTAGACAGTACCGAAATAAGTCCGAAAATGCTTACATAATCTGCCAGTACTGCAAAGTCGCCTTCGGAATATATACGAGCTATTATTGGAGCTACAAGTAGCGGTATTGCCTGTGATAAAGCTGTTCCGGTAAAAAGTGTAATTATATTTTTTACGAGGTCGCTGCCAAAAATTTTTTTCTTTATTTTTTGCAATTGGGTCATGTAAATAATTTGCGGCTAAATTAATATTATTTGTAGAACTCATTTAAGTTTTCAGTAAAATACTAAAAGTTTAAATGATTTCTATACTTGGCAAAGCGCTTATAAAGAATTTCTATTATATATTTTGCGTCAATTTAAGTTCGGTAAAATTATTGATATTTTGCAATACATTCAGCAAGTTGTTCATAGACACCCGAGTAATTTTTAAAATAAGGTGTATTAAAATTATCATTATGCCATAATAGTACAAAATTTCCACTGTATTTTTTTATTTTTTTAGCCAAACAACAAACTTCACTTATTGCGTCAGTTTTTGTTTTGTATATTTCAGGCAGAACCACGTCCATCACTATAAGCGGGCGTTCACGTAAGTTGAGTTTTTTCCTTTCAAAAACATCAAAAACCGGAAATTCTTTTGCTGTACCTGCCCTAAACCCTATGCGATGTCTAAATCCAAGAGTGCTGTCAGTTATCATTTTAGCGGTATTCCACTTTCGCCAAGTTTCGGGAACGGAAAATCGTAAAAAATGCTGTCGTCCTTCTACTATATTTAGCTTAAAAAGGTTTTGAAAAAGCTCCAGTTCTTTTTGTAGTTGTTCGGGTTTGTCGAATGAATCATACGAGCCATGCAAACCAATTGAATGCTTACGCGTTGTAATTTTATTAATTAACTTAGCAACCCGTGAATCTGTTATGTAGTACCTCAAGTCGTGTCCGCCCGGCATGCCCGAGATGAAATAAAAATGTGATTTCACTCCGTGTTTTTCTGATATATCCATTAAAAAATCATAGGTATCATAAGGGTCTTTGGCAGTTCCTCGCTTTAATTTAAAATAATAATGCCATGTTTTTAACAAACTTTTAAAACTTTTACGTTTTAAAATATCGCCTGCCGATAATCGAAATAATTTAATTATACCTTTATAATAATATAAGGTGTCTACATCGTGAGTGAAGAAAACTTTATATTCAAACTTTTTGAAACTAAAACAGCCAAGCGCTTGTAACATGTTTTTCAAAAACATGATATATTCATCAACCAGAGGGCGCTGAAAAAAACCATAACGAACAACATATATTTGCTCTTCCAAAACTCGTCCGTGCTTGTCTTTATCGGTAATCAGAACTTCTTCCCAACGGGTCAGCATAAAAAATATAGATGCAAAAATATCTATACCTGTATAAAATCCATTTTCATTTTCCAACAACTCATTTGTTCCGTATATCACGGGTAAATCAGTTTCGGCAGTGTATTTACTTTTGTGTATTTGAGGTTGTTTGGGTAGATATTTTTCCGCAATATACTCATTTTGATTTATGCTTGCGAAAAATGCGTCTTTAAATTCTATTTGCTTTGTTGAACTAATTTTTAAAATATAATTGTCAGCATTGTGTTTTTTGAAATTACACTTTAGCCCCAAAACTTCATTTAATAAAAAATCGGCGATATAAATTTTTTCAGCAAGAAAAGAATTTGGTAATAATAAATTCATATATTAGGTTGTAATTGATTTAAGATTTTTTTAAGTACTCATTATAAGGTGCTAACATATAAATTTATTTCATAATAAGAGTAATTTTATCATATCGGCAAAATTAAATTACAATGTGAAATAAAATATAAAATTATATAATGTAAATATAATAATTATAAAGCTAATATGTTGTATAATATATTTATTATCAGTTTATTTGTTTAAAATAAATAGCTTTTTGAAAATATGAAAAAAAGTTTAAATATTGATAAAAAAATATAATTATAATGTTTTAAGCTGTAATTAAACATAAAAAAAACAAAAAAAAAACGCTAAGTCTTTTATTTATAAAAAGAAAAGCTATATATTTGCCCTCCCTAAATGGAATTAATTAACAAAATAAACACGCTAAAAATGACTAAAGCAGATCTTGTAAACGAAATTGCAAAAAAAACGGGTATAGAAAAAATATCTGTTCAAAACACAATTGAAACTTTTATGGAGAGTATAAAAAATTCATTAGAAAATAATGAAAACGTATATTTGAGAGGTTTCGGAAGTTTTGTAACTAAAAAGCGAGCCCAAAAAACAGCACGCGACATTTCTAAAAACACAACAATCGTTATACCGGAACATTACATCCCTTCGTTTAAACCTTCTAAAGGTTTTCTAAAACAAGTAAAAGAGAACGTGAAGTAATAAATTATTAATATAAAAAAGGAAAAAATGTCAAGCGGAAAAAAGAAAAAAAGAAAAAAAATGTCAACTCATAAACGAAAAAAACGTTTGAGAAAAAATAGACATAAAAATAAAAAATAACGGATAATTATAAAAGAGCCATAAGGCTCTTTTTTTGGAGTTTAATATATTTTGGAAAAAGAACTAATTATCAATAAAGATAAGTCCGAGCTTTCCATTGCGTTGCTTGAAAATAAAAAATTAATAGAGCTTCATAAAACAAAGCAAAATACCCGCTTTAATGTGGGCGACATTTATCTTGCGCGAACAAAAAAAATAATGAACGGTCTTAATGCCGCTTTCATTGATGTAGGCTATGAGCGTGATGCTTTTTTGCATTACTTTGATTTGGGTCCCCAATTCAACTCACAGCAAAAATTTGTTCGTATAGCAATGAACCAAAAAACGCAAACCATTAAATTACCGGATTTTATACCCGAAGAAGATATTGACAAACAAGGGAAAATGTCCGATGTTTTGCAAGCTAACTATGTTGTAATGGTACAGATAGCCAAAGAACCTATCTCTACCAAAGGACCTCGTCTTACCTCTGAACTTTCATTGGCGGGCAGAAATTTAGTACTGATACCTTTCTCAAATAAAGTTTCGGTTTCCCAAAAAATAGAAAGTAAAGAAGAACGTAAACGCCTTATAAATCTTATAAAAAGTATAAAACCCAAAAATTTTGGAGTTATTATAAGAACAGTAGCAAAAAACAGGCGTGTAGCCGTACTCGATGAAGAGTTGCGCAGTTTAGTAGCAAGGTGGGAGAATATTATCGAAAAACTGAAAACAGCTAAGGTACCCGAAATGCTTGTTGGCGAGATAGATCGTCCGGCTGCTATGATGCGCGACATTATGAACGATTCGTTCAGCTCTATTCATGTAAACGACACAACTATATATAACCAAGTAAAAGATTATGTTGCCAAAATTTCGCCGGAACAGATAAAAATTGTTAAAAACTATACCGGCGGGAAAAATATTTTTGAGCAATTCGGTATTATCAAGCAAATAAAAGCCTCATTTGGTAAAACTGTAAATATTCAAAGCGGTGCATACCTCATAATAGAACATACAGAAGCTCTACACGTAATAGATGTAAATAGTGGCAACCGCTCTAAAAGAGTAAATAATCAAGAGATTAATGCGCTGGAAGTAAATATGTTAGCGGCAGAAGAAATTGCGCGACAATTGAGGCTTAGAGATATGGGAGGCATAATAGTAGTGGACTTTATAGATATGTACTCGCGTGAGAATAGAAGAAAAATATTCGATAAAATGAAGTTTGAAATGGCTAAAGATAAAACCAAACATGCTATTTTACCTTTGAGCAAATTCGGATTAATGCAAATTACCAGACAGCGAGTGCGTCCTGCCACTAATATAAAAACAAAAGAAAATTGTCCCACTTGCGACGGTACGGGGGAAATTACACCTAGCATACTTTTCATTGACGAAATAGCAAGCCATCTGCACTACATAGCGGAAAACAGCAAAGGTACAATACATATTCGTACTCATCCCTATATCGAAGGTTTTTTGAATAGAGGTACAGTATCAATGAGAATAAAATGGATGCTGAAATATAAAAGACGCATAATTATACATCCCGTAATAACATATTCTTTTTTAGAATATAATTTTTATGACAAAAATATGGAAGCAATAAAGGTGTAAATTGATTTTACTTACCGTAGCTCTTAGGTTTCTAAGTTTAAAAAAGATAAAATTACTCCGGCTGCACGGGCTGAAGCTCCCGTTCCGCCGGATTTTTCTTTTATTCGTTTATATTCGGCAAGCATCGTAGTTTTGTAGGCTTCATTGTTAAGTAACAAATCCAACTCTGCCTTTATGTTTTCAACAGTCATGTCTTTATATATCAATTCTTTTATAACAAGTTTATCGGCTATAAGGTTTACCAATGAAATATAATCTATTTTTACCAAACGTTTGGCTATTTGATACGAAAAATTATCGCCTCGATAGCAACATACTTGCGGTACACCTAAAAAAGCTGTTTCTAAAGTTGCCGTACCCGATGCCACTACGGCAGCTTTGGCATTGCTTAATAATTCATAAGTTTTCCCATACACTAAAGGTATTTTATCAGTATCTAAAAAAGATTTATATATGTCTTTAGATAAAGACGGTACTCCGCCTATAACAAATTGATAATCAGGATATAATTTCGGTAGTTGTTTGAATACAGGCAGGTGATATTTTAGCTCGGAAACCCTGCTGCCGGGCAACAGAGCTATTATGGGCATAGGTTTTAAATTGTTTTCACTGATAAAAGTATTTCGCTCGGATAATTTGTTCAGATATGGCTCAGTTACGTCCAACAAGGGATTGCCTACAAAATCTACTTCCATTCCGTTTTCTTTAAAAAAAGATTTCTCAAAAGGAAATATCGTCATTACCTTATCAGTATATAGTTTTAGTTTTTTTATGCGAGATTTTTTCCATGCCCAAACTTTTGGTGCAATGTACCACACTGTTTTTATTCCGTTGGATTTTGCAAATTTTGCAATACGCAAATTAAATCCGGCATAGTCTGTTAGAATAAGAACATCGGGTTGGTAGTTTATAACATCTGTTTTACATCGAGCAATATTTTGCTTTATTTTTCTTATATTGAGAATTACGTCTTTGAAACCCATCACGGCAGTATCTCGATAGTGTTTGACAAGATTATGCCCAACAGCTTGCATTTGTTCGCCCCCCCAGAAACGAAATTCTGCATTGGTATCTTTACTTTTTAAGACTTTCATAAGGTTGGCACTGTGCATGTCGCCCGATGCTTCACCTGCTATCAGATAATATTTCATGTGTTTATATTTTTAGTTGGAAATGGGACGTGGGAAATTTGACTTCGTTTTTTTGTCTTTGGTCTTCTGTCGCCCATCTTTTAACTTTCGTCCCTACAATATTGATGTTGTGTGTCTAAAAACTTTCAAACGTGGGGGCATTGAAATTAAATAATGTATTTAGTCAAAACAACCCAAAATGCTATAAGAAAAACAGAAAGTATAACTCCTCTAACGGAATTGTAATAATTTTTTTTTAGAAAGAAAAAGAATAATCCCAAGTTAGATAAAGTGCATAAACTCACAACGTTGGTAAGTATTTTCCCCTCTTTTTGTGCTTGGAAATAAGTGTATAAATTAGCCCCGCCCGTGTCGGATAAAAGCCACACGACAATATAAACCAAAAAAGGTAAGACAAAACCGAAGATTAAGCCTATTGGGACATTGTCGTATTTTAGGTTTTGCTTCTTAAATTGTGTCATAAGTAATGTTTTGTTGTTTTTTATTTCCTATTTGTACGCAAATTTTAATTTAGAAAAATAAAATTATTTACAGATTGTGTTTTCTGTTTAATCGTTTGATTATCAATAAGTTAAACAAGTTTTACAAATTCCATTCTTTCAAAGTTTCTATATGTTCATGTGCAGTAAAGCGGGGTTTTATAGGTACTATTGAGGCATATCCGTTTTTTATAAAATATTCATCGGTATCTTTAGCATCGGGCTCAAAATTATTGAATGCTCCTGTTATCCACATTGAATTTTTGCCGTGCGGATTGCAGGCATCTTTAAAATCTTCAGCCCAAGCACCCTTTGTCGCTCTGCAAACTCTCATACCTTTTATAGTTTCTGTTGAGGGGTCGGGAAAATTAATATTTAAACTCACATTATCGGGCAATCCTTTGGTTAATACCTTATTTAAAATATCTTCTATATATGGGGTGAGTTGAGAAAAATCTATTTTTGATGCGTATGAATTTACGGAAAATCCTACGGCAGGAATATTGTTTAGACTTGCTTCGATAGCTGCCGCCATAGTGCCTGAATATATGACACTTATAGCAGTATTGGTGCCGTGATTAATTCCTGATAACACTAAATCCGGTCGCTCTAATGATATTTTATGATTTGCTAATTTTACGCAATCTACGGGTGTTCCCGAACATGAATACTCTACATAGTCCTTTTCTTCATCTATCTTGTTTAAAATCAGCGGGGTAGCTTGGGTAATGGAATGCGATTTAGCCGATTGAACCGAATCGGGAGCAACTACTAAAACTCTGCCGTATTTTCTTGCAATGTTTATTAAAAATCTTATTCCGCCGGCACTAATTCCGTCGTCGTTAGTTACGAGTATCAAAGGCTTTTTTTTATTAATCATGTTATTTTTTTTTTCAAAAATTTCCTATTTGGCTCAAAAATAAAGAATAATTTTGCAAGAAAAAAGCAATTGTAAAATAAAATCACTCAAAATTTTATTAAGAAAACTACTTTTTTGTATTTCAGTATGAATGTTTATATTTGCTCACACCTTATTTTTGAAATATAAAATATAAAATATTGGAAGATAAACAATATTTTTGTTAAATTATGAGTTAAAGTATTGATAATTAGAGCATTGTTAGAATTATTTCGACGACTTAAGTCTTTGACTATCATAGCTTTACAAGAAGTATTGATTGCTAAAATAAAAATATATACATTGAAATGAAAACACTTAATTATTCAGAATTTTCACTACCGGGAATAATAAAAAAATATCAAGGAAAAGTAAGAGATGTTTATTTTCTTGAGAACGATTTATTAGTCATGTTGGTAAGCGACCGCATATCTGCATTTGATAAAGTATTATCAAAAGGAATACCGTATAAAGGGCAGGTTATTAATCAAATAGCTGAAAAATTTTTAGATGACACCGCACACATCGTTCCTAACTGGAAACTTGCAAGTCCCGACCCTATGGTAATGATAGGACATTACTGCAAACCTTTCCCTATAGAGATGATTATAAGAGGCTATCTTACAGGAAGTTCGTGGCGTGCTTACAAAGCCGGCAAACGTTATGTAAGCGGAGTAAAAATACCGGATGGCATGAAGGAAAATCAAGCTTTTGAACAACCCATAATCACCCCAACAACAAAAGCAGAAACCGGACACGACGAAGAAATTTCAAGAGAAGAAATAATACGACAAGGTTTAGTCTCCGAAGAAGATTATTTAAAATTAGAAGATTACACACTTAAATTGTTTAATCACGGAACTAAAGTTGCCGCCGAAAGAGGTCTTATATTAGTAGATACAAAATATGAATTTGGGAAAAAAGGCGAAGAAATTTATCTTATAGATGAAATTCATACCCCCGATTCTTCACGGTATTTTATAGCCGAGGATTATTCGGAACGTTTCAACAAAGGAGAAAGCCCAAAACAATTATCTAAAGAATTTGTACGCGAATGGCTGATGCAAAACGGATTTAAAGGCGAAGCAGGACAAGCAGAACCCAATATGACTTCGGAATTTATAAATTCAGTTTCGCAACGCTACATAGAGCTATATGAAAAAATAACAGGCGAAAAATTTCAACCTATACCTGCCGAAAATTTACAAGAACGTATACAAAAAGCATTAAATAAATATTTTGACTTATAAAAAATTGTTATTCTAACCATTTTTTATACCCTTGATTTATCAACTAAAAATAAATATTATGAAACACTATTTAAATACGAATAAACAATTTGGGAAATTTATACTTTTAAATTTTTTGCTGTTATTTTTTTTCCAATGTAATAGCTCAGAAGATAAAGGGTTAAATGCTTTAGTGGATGAAGATAATATAATTGAAAATCAGCAATTAAACAATGTAGTATACTCTGTTCCTGCACCTTCTGAAATGGCAGGCTTGTTAATAGACAATCCTAATTTGGTGTTCAATCCCGAATTTATGAACCCTTTGAATAAACATGAACAATACACTACAAATGAAAAATTAGCTGTAAATTTAGGAGTGTATATAGCAGATTTGAGTTTTGCAAGTTATTTTGAACAAAATCAAGTTAGTAAAGAATATTACAACATGACCCACAAAATTTCTGAAGAATTGGGCATCTCAAATGCTGTAAACGAAAAACAAGCCAACTCAATAGTTGAAGGTAAGCTAAACAAAGAACAATTAATTCGTATAATTAATGAAACATTTATGAATACCGATGCGTATCTTCAAGAAAATAAGCGACATGATATTATGGCGATGATATTAGCCGGCGGTTGGATTGAAGCACAGTACATAGCAGTTTCCTATACTGAATGCGAGGTAAACAAATATGCCGACCTTACCCAAAGTATTTTAGACCAATCTATTTCAATTGATATTATGAAACGCATGTTTGACCAAACTAAATCAAATATAAATTTAGATAAGTTTAAAGATGATTTTTCAAAGATAGAAGTGTCGTATAAGAAAATGGGTACAAGTCCGTCGCCCGTTGATTTTAAAGAGTTTTGTGAACTCATAAAAACGATAAGAAAAGCATATACGAATTGAGAAACAATATATCTTACGCTAAATTATTTACAGAATAAGAAATTTACCAAATATGAAAAATATAAAAATAATATTGCTACTTATTACAATATTTGCATTGTCTGAAAATACAGTAAAAGGGCAATGTTTAAGTTTTGTAAAAGACATAGGTTTCTCCGTATTAGACACTTCACGCTTTATTCCGGAAGGTAGATTAACGGCTATATCCCTAAGCGAAGGCGACAATATGGAGGTACATAAATCTTTTTTTAAAGGAAAAACATATAAAATAGTAGTTGTAGGTGCTAGTAATCTGCCACAAGCAGATTTTAAAGTCATTAATTTACAAAAAGAAGTTCTTTTTGACAGTTCAAAATCAAAAAACAAAAAAAGTTGGGAATTTACAGCTGCTAAAAATCAAAACCTTACCATATCAGTAAAGTTACCTGATACAAAAGATCCCGATAATGTACAAAGAGGTTGTTTGGCTGTACTTGTGGGATTTAAAAATTAAGAAATATAAAGCGGATGATTTATAAATCGTGAAAAATATTATTTCAAAATGAAAAAATAATTTGTAAGTTACAATTTTATACTTAAATTTGCAGCCGCAAAGGACCCGTAGCATAACTGGATAGTGCACCTGACTACGGATCAGGAGGTTAGGGGTTCGAATCCCTTCGGGTTCACAGGAATTAAAATTACAAAGTTTTTAAGCCGTACAAAACCAATTTTGTACGGCTTTTTTAGTATTCAAGCTAAAATATTTATAGTGTAGTTTTCGTATATAATTTTGAATTATCCTACCTTTTTCTAAAAAAAACACTATATTTGCTAAAAGAAATCCATAACCAAATTAAGTAAATTCAACTATGAAAATATTAAATCCACTA
>PDWJ01001563.1_pt1 | contig 39984 bp, 35 predicted proteins | sample 1430881 | NCBI WGS metagenome assembly PDWJ01 (sample SAMN01162460, study PRJNA174530) | Oral metagenome, whole genome shotgun sequencing project. | biome: Marine environment; feature: Marine mammal; material: Swab sample of the gingival sulcus; isolation source: swab sample of gingival sulcus...
TCCAGTTCTTCTTGCGACCAGGTGTGTTGCTCCAGGATCTGGAAGGCTTCCACCAATTCATGCGGCTCGGAAAGGGGCTCTGGGATGACGGACAGATCGTCGGCATGTTGAAAAAAATAGATCCACTTTTCTACGATGGTGTTCAGTTCATCAAGGGGGGTCGTGAATTTGGGCAGTTCGATGAAGTTCAGTTCCAGATCTTTAATCTCCTGTTTGTGGCTTTTCTTGTTCAGCATCAGATGGGTGGAGAGATAGTCAGGCGTTTCGAACAGCGTAAAATCCATGATACCGATGAAGATGACCTGGTTCAGCTTGGGGTACTGCTCGGCTTTCTCGATCTGGGCCACGTAGGCCTTGGCAGTATAATAGAGGGCGCGTTTGGCGAAATAGCCCTGCTTTTCCACCTGCATCTCGACGATAAAAGTCACACCGCCGTAGGTTTTGGCTCGTACGTCCAGGTTGGTTTCTTTGAGAATGCTGATTTTGGGGGCTTGGTAGGGGTTGAGGATCGTAATCTCGACAATGGCGTGCTCATCGCGCAAATCGAGCACAGCATTGAGAAAACTGATCAGAATGTCGGTCTTATTCTCGTTCCCAAACACCTTCTTAAAGGCAATATCGCTTTTCGGATCTGCAAAGGTCATCGGCATGGCTTGTCTCCTTCCGGCTCCCATGACTCGTCAACAGGATATTTTACTCAATTTGTAAAAAGTATGCGAAACAGATGGAAATATGGCAAGAAAAAGATGAGGGAAAAATCATATTGCCCCCCACTCGAAGGATGTCTGTGACGAATTCTGACCTGAATGCAATGTTTGCTTGCGGTTGAGAACTGCTGAGTTTGCTCGGCAGGATAATCGTCCATCAGTCCCCTATCTGGCCAGGAGTTATTGCACACATAACGTAAACTGGAAATTACTCATTGAGAGGGCGAGTTTTCCAGCGGTTATGAATCCAGAACCATTGTTCGGGATGCTGCCGGATGAAGTCGGCAATAATTGAGTTGAAGTGTTCGGTGTTCGCTGCGATGTCTTGTTGCGTATTACCTGTCCGCTGAATCTCGATTTCCGGTCCAAGATGGAGGGTATGGGTATCAAAACCGGTTCTGACAATAAATCCTGGAATCACCGGAACATGATAGCGGAGAGCCAGAATCGCAATAACAGGAACGGTGCAAGCGGGTTTGCCGAAAAAATCAACGAAAATGCCTCGGCTGCGCAAGGCATTCTGATCCATTAAAATGCCAACGGCTTCTTTGTTTTTGAGGGAGGTGATTATCTGCCGCATGCTCTTATTCCGGGCCAACAGTTTATTGCCGTGCATTGTCCGTAAACGGGTGAGGACGTTGTCGAGATAAGGGTTATTCAAAGGACGCACGACGATACTGAGTGGATTGCCGAGTGAGGATTGGGCGTGAGAACTCATCTCCCAATTCCCTACATGGGCTGTCAGATAAATGACGCCGCGTCCTTTCTGTTTCGCGTTCAGAAAATTTTCCTGTCCGACAATCGTCACTTTTTCACGTAGATAGTCCACACTCATTCTGGGAAATTGCAACAGTTCTGCCAGAGATTTACCTAAATTTCTAAAATTTGTCCGCAGGATGCGATCTTTTTCCCGGTCGGAAAGTGTCTCGCCAAACGCAATCGTTAGGTTGTTATATCCGATCCTCCTCCGCCGGGGCAAGAGTCTGTATAAGAGATCGCCGATGAATTCCCCCAGTCGAAGAGCCATCCTGCAAGGTAAATGACGAAATGGCAGCACAGCGATCATAGCTGCGACAAATTCAAGCACTTGTATTATTCGAAATGTATTCAGCTTCATAACGTTATCGAAGGTGTTGAATCGCTTCAATTACGGTATTGTGCAACAAGCCGTTCGTTGCAACGACACCGGAGTTTTGAGACAGTTTTCGTCCGAGTGAGAACTCAAGAGCTTGTCCGAAAATGTCAGTCACCGTACCACCGGCTTCTTGCACCACAATCGCACCTGCCGCATGATCCCAAATCCAGGAAAGATAATTCGCTTTTGTCAGACGCAGATAGATCGAGGCATCGCCACGAGCTACAACAGCATATTTACACTGGCTGTCGATGCGGTATGAGGGAGCCGTAATGCCGAGAAGCTTTGCTATTTTTGTGTGCTTGTCGTGAGACGTATGCGCAGCCTCGACAGAATCACAGAATCTTGCGTCAGCCGGATTCGACGTTTGAGCAACATGTACAGAAACTTCTTCCTTCGCCGCGAGCGATCTCATGCTGGTTCCCCGGCCTTTTTCCGCGATAAAAAGCACTCCCCGGCCTTTGGCCGGCTCACGCTCATCGACAGGAAGATTCGGGCAGCCCAACACGCCTACAACAGGTTTTCCATTCTCCACAAGGGCTAAGGCCACCGCATATTGTTCGCCGCGCAGAAATCCTTTTGTACCGTCAATCGGGTCGAGGGTCCAATAGCGCTCGGTAAAATCGCAGGGCTTCGCCCCTTCATCGATAGCATCTAGTACATCAGCTTCTGTCAGGCTGTTGTCAAAAGCATTGATCAGTGTGATCACATGATTCCGTAACGGTGTTTGGTCGTCTTGCCGTAATACACTCGCGTCTTCTTCTCCTACAATAGGGTCATACGGAAACACTCGGCGCACATGAGACACGATAAGCGCTTGTGAACCAAAATCGGCCACTGTCACGGGTGATGCATCGGATTTAACTAATTTATGCTCATCAGATAAACGATGCTGGACGCCACTACACAACTGACAAGCCTGTGTGACTGCTTCAATGGCTGTTTTACGCTCTAATTCATATTGCATTGTTATTGTCACAGAGACACAAGGATACCACAAAAGGAAAAGGGCTTAACGTTTTACAACACACTTCACTTGCATTGATACCAACATGAACCCTGACAGGGTTGTATCACTGCTGGTGGATAATGCTACATCGTAAACTCTTATGCTTCACTTCTTGACGTTGCTTTCTTTGTGCCCTTGTGCCTTGGTGGCAGTTATGGTTCTGTTATTTTCCTAAACTTTCCTGTACGAAATTTTTCAGATGCGAGGTCGGAATGCCCAAAAAAGAATCACGATACAGCAGATCGCAGGTTGCACATGGGTGCAAATCCTGAAAATTTTTTGTTTTCATTTTCTCACGAAGATTCACGGCTTGTTCTCCATGCCAAACCTCACGGATACTCGATTCTTTCAGATTCCCCAGATAGAGATTGTTATAAAAATCTTGCGGGCAGGGCGAGACGTTTCCATTCCAAAACACGACCATGGCGTACCAGGGAAATGTACAGGCACAGTATTGGTCGGGATGAAGCGGATTGCCATCTGCATCATATGTTCCGGCCCAATTATGCGGGGCCTTGAGGACAAATTTATCTAACGGCAGCCCTTCAAATTGTTTTTGGAATTCGCTTTGTTCCGGGGTTTCTTTCAGCAAACCCGATGGAGTTCCGGGTTTAGCTGTGAAATCAATGACTTCAAATACGGTAAATGGCCGTTCCTTCCCGCTCTCTTTTTTTATATGTAAAAGCCGGAGGATATTCTCGATAGTCTGTTCAAAATTTGCTCCGCGTCGAATATTTTCATAGGTTGTCTTTTCATAGCCATCAAAGGAAAATGATAAAAAGTCCAGACCCGCCTCCAAAATTCCCCGTGCATATTTTTCGTCTAATTTTGTCGCATTCGTATGCATGCGAGTATAAATTCCAGCCTGTTTCGCATAACGAATCATTTCGATGATTTCGGGATGCAGCAGAGATTCTCCGGAATGATGCAGATTCATGTCATACACGAACCCTTTTGCTTCATCGATAATTTTTCGGAACAGGGCAAATTCCATAAAACCACGCTGAAATGCGATGTCGGAACAACTCTGCGGACACATCACACATTTCAAGTTACAGGCATTGGTGGGTTCTACCCACATACGAATCGGCATATACCCTGGTTTCAAAGCACGGGTCCAATATCCTAATGCCATCTGTGCGAGGCGCCGGGTATGTTCGAATCTTGTCATAAATATATGTCCATACGGTGTGACGGATTTTTCCTCATGAGGTGAAACTCATCGTGTTCCGTAGAATATCTAAAAAATTTTAGTCAGAGACTTATACAATCGCGTTCGCAACTTGTCACGTAAGCGTCTTCGTTCTTTAACGTTTTCAAAGAAAAGCGTGTCAAGGAAAAGTCGGAAAAATTTATTGAAGATTCCCTGTCACATTTCGCGATAATCCCAGTTTTTTGAAGAGAGGGTTCTTGGCATTTCTCTTTACACCATACAACTATATGACGATTTCCACTTCACGAAATTTGTTTGATTTTGCATGTTTTAAGTTCTGACGATTCCATTTCTGGGCTTAAGATACTGCTCGATATGATGAAACTATCTTTGACCGATATGCAGCAATCCGTCAAAAAACTTGTTGATTCTTCAGAAATCAGCACCCAGAGAATTCAAGAGGGGGGCAATTATACTAATAAAACGACAGTCTGGCTCAAAGAAATCATCAACGGAGCCACAAAAACAACAGAAGCCGCTCAGGACATTTCTGCATCAATCCAGCAGCAACAGCACGCCAGCGAAGAAATTTCCGCCGCATTAAAAGAAATTTCATCGAGTATTGCTCAATTCGCAGAAGCCGGAACATCCAGCAGAGACACGGCAAGCCAACTGAACGCCCTTGCGGAAAACTTGAAGGAGACCATCAAGGTGTTAAAATGTTGAGGGCCTGAACGCAGACAGGAATCTCAAGGCGGTGCCCAGGCTGTGAAAACATTGTCGGCTGCCTTTCTTGCTCCTTCGCGCTTCTTCGCTCCCACATGCAGCCTGTTTGGCAGCGATTCATAGCGTCCCAAGGGCTTGACAAAATCATTTTACAGACATTGGGTAATCAAAATCAAAGCAGGCATTTTTTATACTCCTCGTCGTGACGGTTAATATTAACACGCTCAATGCCTTTAGTCTGTGCCGCCATCACAATTGACAGAGGGTTGCTCTATGTGACAAATTTTCTGCTAACAGAAGAGACAAGTAATAGCATGATCCTGTCTCGGTTTCCATCAGAGAGTTCAGCTTCGATTCCGATATTACCGCTCTATCAAAAAGAACTCAGGGAAAATTTTCAGGACGACAATGAATATGTTTTTTTTCAACTCATTGCCGTCTCCGTCATCATCTTTCATCAATATAATTCTGATGCCAGATTTCGAACATCATTAAGGCCCACAAACGATGACTGTGGTTTTCCTTGCCGTTCAGGTGCTCCTGGACGAGCTGCTGCACGTACCGAGGCTGGAAATAGCCGCGAGCTTTCATACGATCTTCCGACAGCGTATCGAGCAGGAGCGGGCGCAGTTCGTGCATAATCCAATTTTTAATTGGAATGCTAAACCCTTCTTTACCACGCACCAGGATTTTTTCCGGCAGCAGGTCGCTGACCGCTTTTTTGAGGATATATTTTGTCGTCAGGCCTTTCAATTTCAGGGACGTCGGGATCGTCGCCGCAAACTCCATGACTTTATGATCGAGAAAGGGCACGCGGGTTTCGAGGGACGGAGCCATGCTCATGCGGTCGACTTTGACAAGAATGTCATCAGTCAGATAGGTTTTAACATCCACGTATTCCTGCTGGGCCAGCGGTGTCACACCATTCTGTGAACGTCTGAAATATTCCTGGATAAATTGATACGAATTGCCGCGTTCATAGGTATCAAGCAGGTTGCCGGAATAGAGTTTCTGTTTTTCCTGCTCTTGCAAAAAGATCATCCAGCGCGTGTGCATCAGATCCGGCGGCAGTAACATGCCTTTGACAAAGCGTTTGGTACGATTCACGAACCCTTTTTTCTTTGGCGAGGGCGGAATGCGATCGACAAGCGGTGCAGCGATTTGATTGCGAAAGACTGCCGGAATTTTTTGATAGCCACGGGCCACCCAGTCGGCGATATAGGTATCATAGCCGGCAAACAATTCGTCGCCGCCATCACCTGACAGGGCGACTGTCACATGCTCACGCGCCATTTTCGACACAAGATAGGTTGGAAAGATCGAGAAATCTCCAAAGGGTTCATCCAAATTTTTGACCAGGTTATCCACAAGATCGACGGCATCAGGTTTAATGATTAATTCGTGGTGCTCAGTTTTGAAATGCTCGGCGACAGTGCGGGCATAATCCAACTCGTTGTAGGTCTGTTCTTCAAAACCAATAGAAAACGTTTTGACCGGTCTGTCAGAATGCTTTGCCATATAGCCCACAATCGCACTTGAATCGATACCGCCACTCAGTAACGCTCCCAGTGGCACATCACTGATTAAGCGCATTTTAACAGATTCTTCAAGCAGTTCGGCCAAATGTTGGGCGTAATATTCCTCATCATCCTGTTCGTCGGGAATGGTGGGAAGATTATCCCAATACTGTTCGATGCGAATTTCCCCTTTGTGCAACAGCAGAAAATGGCCGGGCGGAAGTTTATGGATCTTTTGAAAAATCGTTTCCGGGGAGAAGACGTATTCAAAGGTCAGAAAGCGATCCAGCGCCTCCAAATTAACCTCGCGTGGAACCCGTTCGCATTGCAGGATCGATTTGATTTCTGAGCCAAAGAGGAATTTTTCATCGTCCTTGTAATAATGCATGGGCTTGATGCCGGGACGATCTCTGGCGATTATCAATGTTTCTGTCGTGCTATCCCAGATCGAAAATCCGAACATGCCGCGTAAGTGATGCACGACATCGGGTCCGTACTCTTCATAGCCATGCACAATTACTTCAGTATCCGAATGGGTTGAAAACGTATGCCCAGCTTCTTCCAATTGTTCTCGTAACTCTTGAAAATTATAGATTTCACCGTTGAAGACAATGTGAATCGAGCCCTCTTCGTTCGAAATCGGCTGATGTCCGCCGGTCAGGTCGATAATACTCAAGCGGCGCATCGCCAGCCCGACGGTTGGCGTCAGATAGAAACCTTCATCGTCAGGGCCACGGTGAGTGATGACATCGTTCATTCGCTGCAACGTTTCTTGTCGCAAAGGAAAAGACTCGCGTAATTGGACAATACCACAAATTCCACACATAATTTTATGTCACGATAAAAAGTTCGGAGACCTGAAAGGTTGTTACGATACTGAAAAACCTGTCAGAACTCTTGATGTATCAGAAAGTATCTACTGATCAGCTCTTTTCTTCTGTAATGTTTCAATCTCTTTTTTGGCCTGGGTGAGCACATCGAGGGCGACCACCTGCTCTTGGAGAGATGTTTTTAAGGCTGTAAAGAGATGCTGCTGTAAAATGTTCGAAATGTCAGCATAGTCGGTAAGTTTCGGTCGGCGCTGTGCGTTTTCGAGCTGCTTGACTTTCAGAGCTAAACTCGGCAGCAGTATACTCATATCGTCGCTCGTTTGCACTGATAACCAGATCGGCATTTCAAAGCGATATGCCCGTTGCACCAGGGGACTGGTTAAAAATTTAATCCAGAGCCAGGCCGCTTCTTTTTGCTGAGATGCGGAAGTAATAGCGAGGCCTTGCATGCTGCTCACCGATACAGACTTCTTTTCTGCACTTTTTGAGGCAGGTATCATTCCCATCGCGATTTCAGATTCATCCGAGTTCTCATTGAGGAATCCTTCCTGGAACAACCAATTCGTTGTAAAAACGGCTTTCCCCTCCATGAAGAGGTTTTTTGCAGTAATTTCGTCGTATGTCAGTATGTCAGGATTCGCAAGTTTTTCCTGCAAGAGCATCATCATAAAGTCGAGCGCGTTTACTCCCGGCTCTTGATCGAAAACCGGAAGGCCATCTTCATCGAAGAGCTCCCCGCCAAAAGCCCCTGTCAGCCATGCATACTCGCTCACCAATCCTTCCCCTTGCTGCCAGGCATCTGTCCAGGGGTATTCCACAACTCCGGCCTTTTTTAAATCGCGCATCTGACTGACCATTTCTTCCAAGGTTTTCGGAGGATTTTTAAATCCGACTTCTGGTGCAGATGATTTCGTCGTGGACGTTTTCTTCTCCGTCGATTTTGAAGATGAAGTGTTCTTGGGGGCCAGAAGCGTCCCCTTCAACAACTTTTTATTGTAGAAGAACATTTGGACATTTAGAAGAAACGGGAAGGCCCAGGTCTTTTTCTGGTATCGAAAATTTCCGAGAATCCTGGGAGAGAGATCTCCACGCATTTTGGGTGTGATTCCTCCATCCAGAGGATCAATCAACTCTTGTTCTATCAGATCCATCAGCCAGAGCTGATCGAGAGAGATGACATCATATTCCGCTGCTGTTTGAACAATTCGCTGATATTGCTCTCCATAGTCTACATGGTCGATTTCTACCCCGATCCCACTCAGTTCAGTAAACATTCGCGAAAGTATCTGTAATTCGTCCGGCCGGTAACCGGATTGCGCTGTATACATCATTCGAATTCCCGGTGCTGTCTCATCAGCCGTAACAGCCGTTACTCCATACAAACACGATAATATGATAAGAACATATAGTTTTTTCATAGTGGCTCCTTGCATAATCAAAGCTATCGTCAAAAAATTTTAACAGGACATACTGTCGAGAAATGCAAATGAATTCCGGAAAATTTGTCAAGAACTCAAACTTCAGGAAAGAGGAAAAATGAAAGATTCTTTCATTTTTGCAATTTTTCAGTGACTTTTTTTTGATATTCTTCAGGGGGATCTTCCTGAGGCCCTTCTTTCAGAAGAGGGATACGAGTGAGTATGTGCTTATTGCGGGAAACAAGCGTTGGAGAAAGCGATGTCATGATGTCTGAAGATGATGGAGTCTCACTCTCCCCGACCCAATTTTCTCAGCTTTGGACGCCGTATTATCAGGGAGAGAAATATCTTACCGGGGAAGAGGACGGGGTGGGCCTCGGTCTGGTCATGGTCGCCAGCCTGATTTGGACAGTTGGCGAAACCTGCCGAGCATATAATCGTGAAGAACAGCCAGGAATGGTCGTTAAATTGCACATACCGCCCGATACGACTTTTGCGAAAACCTCTACCTAAATTCCATTTATCAAAAAGTTGACAAATTTTTATACCTTTTTCAAAAAAGGCATAAGTGAGGCGGTACTGCTCAACGTGTGGTATCAGTCGTGAAACGTTCGTAGAAACGTACGATGAGTTTTCGTTATTCCAGCATATGAGAATATAGTTCCGAACGATAAAGAAGGAACTGTCATGGATGGGGGATTCGCCCGGCATGATGGGATTCATTAATAATTACCAATTATTAATTTATAAGGATTTAAAGGAGAAAAGCTTATGTCAGATCAAGCAACTGTACCTGTCGAAGAGTTTGAATACCAAGCGGAAATGAAGAAGTTGCTTCATTTAATCGTTCACTCGTTATATACACATCGAGAAATTTTTCTGCGAGAATTGATTTCCAACGCGTCAGATGCCCTAAATGTTGTCCGATTTCGTCAGCTCACTGATAATACGATCGTCGACCGCGACGCCCCTCTCGAAATCCGAATTGCTATTGACAAGGAGGCACAAACGTTTTCCATTGAGGATACCGGCGTTGGTATGACCAAAAATGAATTGATCAACAATATTGGGACGATCGCCAAATCGGGGACGTTGGAATTTCTGGCCAAGATGAAAGAAGAGAAAGCCTCGCTCGACGGCGATTTAATCGGCCAATTTGGGGTCGGATTCTATTCCGTCTTCATGGTAACAGACGAGGTCACGATCGAGACACGTCATGCCGACAGCAACTCAAAAGGCTACCGTTGGAAATCCCTGGGAGAAGGGAAATTTACGATTGAGGAAATTGATCGGACTGCGAGAGGCACGAAAATCTCCTTTACGTTGAAAGAGGATGCCAAAGAATTTTGCGAAGATTTCCGTGTTAAAAATATTATTAAAAAATACTCAAATTTCGTTGATTTTCCGGTGCATGTCGGGGAAGAAAAAATTAACACGGTCAGTGCGCTGTGGCAAAAACGGAAAGATGATGTTACTGAGGACGAATTAACCGAGTTCTATAAATACGTTGCGAACGATTATCAGGCCCCGCAGGGACATTTGCACGTCTCCCTTGAAGGGAGTGTCAATTTTAAAGCCTTGCTTTTTATTCCAGATACCGCTCCGCCGATGCTGTTCCGCGATAGCGAAGTCAAAGGTTTGCATCTCTATGCCAACCGGGTCATGATTCAGGATGATTGCAAAGATCTCTTGCCGGAGTATCTGCGTTTTGTCAAAGGAGTCGTCGATACGGAAGACCTGCCGCTGAACGTCTCGCGTGAAGTGACGCAATCGAGCCCGGTGATGGCGAAAATCAGTAAAGCCTTGACCGGCAGGATTCTGTCGTTTCTCGATGGGTGGGCCAAAAACGAGACAGAAAAGTATGAGAAGTTTTACCGTAACTTCTCAGCTCAGCTCAAGACCGGCATCAATACGGATTTTTCTAACAAAGACAAAATTATCAACTTGTTGCGTTTCGAATCCTCGGCAACCGAAAAAGGCACGCTGGTATCGCTGAAAGACTATGTCTCCCGCATGAAAGACGATCAAAAAGAAATTTATTATGTCAGCGGCGAAATCCGGGAGATGATCGAACGTAATCCAAACCTCGAATATTTCCGTAAACATGATATTGAAGTGCTCTTTCTGACCGACCCGGTCGATATGTTTACGATTCCCTCGATTCATGAATATGAGGAGAAAGAGCTGAAGTCGATCGATAAGGCCGACATCGATGTCATGAAAGATGATGACAAGCAGGAAGAAGCACTGAACGAGACAGTTGCCAAATCGTTGTTGACAACGTTCAAAGAGATCTTGATCGATAAGGTCGAAGACGTGATTGCCTCAAAACGCCTGGTCGATTCTGCGGTCACGCTGGTGATCGGCAAAGAGGGTATGGATATTCAGACCGAACGCATGATGAAAATGTTGAACAAAGATTATGCCGGTTCGAAAAAAATCATGGAGGTCAACCTCTCGCACCCTCTGATCAAAAATCTTTGGGATATGCATCAGCAAGACAGCAAGTCGCCGCTCCTGAAAACCTTTGTGCTACAATTATACGAAGGAGCCCTGCTGTTAGAAGGCAATCTGGCATCGCCGACAGAATTTGTGGCGCGCATGACTGAGATTATGGAAAAAGCCGCTCATTTGTAAGGTTTTTGTCTCTCAACTCTTCCTTGAAACTGAGCCTGACCTCACAACCCGGAAGGTTGTTTTTCTTCCGGGTTTCTCAAAGAATCATGCCTGATATTCCTCATTAATGGCTTCATGACTACATTTGAAGTACTGCTCGTTGGAGGAGTAACCATTCTTTGTTTCGCTATCGTTACGTTTATTCTCCATCTTGTACGTTCACTTCTCCACTTTCGAGCGCTCGATCTGTGTTGGATTGGCATTTTAGCCGTCAGCCTTTTTGGGGTAACGTTTTTTTCCCCGGTCGATTACTCTGAATTTGACGCATTAGGAAACCTGCTGACTTCCCAAAGGCTCCTGACGCAAGGCACGACCCATCTCGACGAATATATTCCTCCGTTTACCGGTATCATGGGGTGGCATCTTCGAGAAAAACAGGGGTATCGTTACTACCATTATCCTCTGGGCACCCCTATTTACGCAATTCCCTTGGTCTGGTTGGCAAATACTTCTGGTTTTGATATGGCACACCGGCACACCGAAGTCATGACAGCCTTATACAGAATCTTCTCTCAGCGCTTTCCGTCGCGTTGGCTGACATTTTTGTGTATCTCATGTGTAGGCAGTATACATCAGAAAACGCCAGTCTTCTTTTGACAAGTGTTTTTACCTTTGGCAGTACGATTGCAAGCACTATGGGGACTGCTCTTTGGAGCATAAATGGGGCAACACTCTTTATTTTATTGAGTATGTTGACGATGCTCTCCATGCATGAACGATCTGCTCCGAGTATGGTTCCACCCTATTTTCTCGGACTGTTTCTTTTTTCTGCCTATCTTTGCCGACCAACTGCCGCCATTTTTGTTATGCTCGTCTTCGCCTACCTCTTGCAAAAAAAACGGACACTCTTTTGGAAGGTCATCTTAACATGGCTGATATTATTCGGGGGCTTCATTCTCTTTTCACTGCGAGAATATCGGCAGTTACTCCCGGATTATTATCTGCCAGGGCAGCTTGGAAGTTCCCAGGAGTTCTGGACAGCTCTTTATGGGAATCTGTTTATCCCGGAGGGCTGCTGATATATTCTCCATAGCTGTTTCTGACGATTATAGGAGGTGTTTATGGCTTCAAAGCGCTACACCACAAGCTGCTCACCGGGCTTTCTCTCACCTGGATTTTCCTTCATCTTATTCTGATCTCAAAAAACGAAATGTGGTGGGGAGGGGTTGTTATGGAAACCGGATGTTTGCCGATCTGAGAGATATGAATCATTTTCCCTTGAAATGCAGCTTGGTGCTTTTGGGAAGCAAGAAGTGAGTGTCCAGCTAAATGGAAAACATTTAGGAGACATCGTCATTTCTCCCGGTGATGCATCAACGATCTATAGACTCCCTGTGCAAACCTCTTTTCTCACCCTTTCTCCCGGTCTCCCTTATCAAACCCTTGAATTTTTAATTCCTGGTGCCATAAATCCCAGCCACACATTCGGCAAAGGCTGGGTTCGCGCCCTTGGAATGAGATTGTACCAGATACGACTCCATGCAATTTCTGCACTGGTTGTTTTATGACGATCTGACCAGGCCTCCGCCGGTCGCCGATGTGGGATTAGATGCCTTCTCAAAATGTGTTGATTCTCCCGGAGATTACTACATGGCTATCCTGTAAGAAACTCAGGATGGTTTTCCAGAATTTTAAGGAACTTACCCGGAGTCGGAAACGCCGTAGACCCTTCTCACAATGTATGTCGGACGTCGCTTGACTTCATCATAGATTCGACCGATATACTCGCCGATGACGCCGAGTGAGATGAGCTGAATCCCGCCAAGAAAAAGCACGACGATCACCAACGTTGGAAAGCCTTGTGGTTCGCCGCCGATGATGAGTTTTTTGTAGAGGTAGATGAGGATGCCCAAAAAGCTCGCTACAGAGACGATAAAGCCGGAATAACTTGCAATTTGAAGAGGGAAATTAGAAAAGGAGAAAATTCCATCCAACGCCAGCTTCATCAACTTGGGCAAGGTATACTTCACGTCGCCTCCTTGACGGGCATCTCGATCGTATTCGAGACCGATCTGCTGAAAGCCTGCCCAGCTGCGCAATCCTCGCACAAATCGATTTCGTTCGCGCATCGATTTTATCGTGTCCACAATAACCCGATCCATCAGACAAAAATCTCCGGAGTCCAGTGGAATTGGAATATTGGAAATTTTTTGCAAAATCCGATAAAATGTGGCATAGGACGCGCGTTTCAGGGCATGCTCCTGCCGAGTTTTCCGGACAGCATAAACCACCTTGTAGCCTTCTTCCCACTTTTTGAGAAATTCCGGCAGCAATTCCGGCGGGTCCTGCAAATCTGCATCGAGCAAAATAACGGCCTCCCCTTGCGCGAAATCGATCCCGGCGCTAATTGCGACTTGATGCCCAAAATTTCGAGAGAAATCGATCACCTTAAACCGAGGATCGCGTCGATGAAATTCCGTCATTAACTCAAGAGAACGATCGTGGCTTCCATCATTGACAAAAATAACTTCAACGTCATAGGCAAGTTGGTTGAGCAGTCCATGTACACGATCAAATAACATCGGAAGCACTTCAGCTTCATTATAGACCGGGAAGATAAGAGAGATTTGCTTCATGTCTGTCTATGCCTGAATAAGTTCCCGGATTTTCAAAAGGTTCTCTTTCAACTCCAGATCGTTTCCCTGATTCTGTTCGACTCGTTTACACGCATGCATGACGGTGGTGTGATCGCGCCCGCCAAATTTTCGTCCAATGTCAGGGAGTGATAGATTCGTCATTTCCCGCACAAGATACATCGCCACCTGGCGTGGAAGCGTGATTTTCCGGCTCCGTGTCGATGATTTCAGGTCGGATTGATTGACCTGATAATGATTGGCGACCACCCGTTGCACCAAATCAGCCGTCACACGGCGCGCTGACGGCGCATCGAACATATCGAGCAGCACTTTTTTCGCAAGGTCGAGAGAAATCTGGTGATTCCCGAATAATGAATATGCTTGAATCTTCGAGAGACAACCCTCAAGTTCTCGAATATTTGACTTTACCTGAGTGGCGATGTAAATCGCGACATCATCAGGCAAATCGAGCCCTTGTACTTCGGCTTTCTTTTTCAGAATCGCAATGCGGGTTTCCAGATCCGGTGGCTGAATATCGGCGATCAATCCCCATTCGAAACGCGAACGAAGCTGTTCCGCAATCGTCGGAATTTTTTTCGGAGGGCAGTCACTTGTAAGAACAATCTGCTTCCGGGCTTGATATAGGGTGTTAAAGGTATGGAAAAACTCTTCTTGCGTTCGTTCTTTTCTCGCAATGAATTGAATGTCATCTACCAGAAAGAGATCGATATTTCGATATTTTTCCCGAAACCAAGCCATCCGATCCCCGCGAATCGACACAACCAGTTCATTGATAAATTGTTCGGATGATAAATACAACACCCGTGAGCCCGGGCGATAGGCAAGAAGCTGATTCCCGATCGCGTGCAGGAGGTGCGTTTTCCCCAGGCCGACTCCGCCGTACACAAAAAGCGGGTTATAGTTTTCGGCCATCTGCTCGGCCACGGCCAGAGCCGCAGCATGGGCAAAACGATTACTGCTGCCGACAATATACGAATCGAAAGTATACGTTGAATTTAAAGAACTCGACCCCATCGTCTTCTCGCTTTTCACAGGACGTGTCGCCTGGGAAGAAGACATCTTCACAGGCTGATCTTGTTGAGGCGTTTCAATGCGATGCCCGGCACCTTCATATTGACGGGAAGGGTACTCCTTTTTTCGTATTCCTCGCCCTCGATCAGCGCCTCGCGAAGAATAGCCCTCCTGTCTGTCTGCCATGTCGGGAATCGTCTTGACACGATCGGTTTTTGAGGTCGTTGCCGGCGCTACAAGAGCTTCAGGTGTAATGGTCAATCGGGATAATGTCGCCGAACGCTTTTCCCGATCTCGCTCCATATGTGCCACCAAGCGATCCACCTGAGGGGCCGTCATTGTGTTCTCAACATCTTCCGCAGGAGTATCTACAACCGCTTCAGTATTCGTCCCTCTCACGACAAAAGAGATGTCCGGTTCGAACCCAAGCACTTCCGTGAGCGCATTCCCAATCACACTGACATAATGTTCGCCCAGCCAATAAATAAATACTTCATTCGGCACGCCGATGTGGACATTTTTTTGATCCATCGACACAAAAGAGGTTGGTCTGAGCCAGGTGTTGAAGCTTGGGCGATTAATCTGTTTTTCTAATTTCGTAAGAACTTTTCCCCACAAGTTTTTCTGCATGACGTTGCCCAACAATGATATTTTAACAGAATCAAGTTATCCACAATGCTGTGGATAACCTACTAACTAATGTACTCTTATAGACTTCTCAATCTTATCCACAAAACTATCCACATAAAATTGTTAGAAACTTTTTATTTTCAATAACTTAACGAGGTAAATCATAAAAAGAAAACATGAAGAATGCAAGTTTTTTTTGATAAAAAACTGTTATCTGTTGTGTTCACGATGAGTTAAAAGTCAAATTCAAGATTGTGAAAATTTTACGTTTGTTTGTTATCGTTCGAACAAAATCTATCGCTCTGACAGCTATTGGAGAAAATTCAGGTGCCAAAGTCGTTGACAATTTTTTTATGACGATTACAGGTAGAAGAAGAATTTACAAAAAAAACATTTTTTTCAAAAAATTCATGGCGCATTGCTTTCAGAAGTCTGTCTCTATAAACACAGATGTGACATTTTTTTGTCTTTCAAACAAAGAATTGTCTTTCTTCTTTACATACATTTCATAAAAAGCGAACCCTTTGAATATTCATCATCAATCTTTGTCAAGGATACATCAACTATGAATTACTATGACGACTATAAAGCCCTGATTCAACGTTTGGTGTCCGGAGATTTTTCTCAGGTAACCCAAGAGGAACGTGATCGCACCGTGACAAAAATTATCCACGCCTCTGCCGTGACTTCCACGTTAATTTCCGTTATCCCTGTTCCAATGATCGAAACACCAATTCAAATCACGATGGTCCGAAGTATTGGAAAAGTCTACGATCAGGAACTTGACGAAAAAATTGTGCTCGAGATCATGTCAGTGATTGGGGGAAATGTGCTTTTGCGACAGCTTATGAAGCTTATCCCCTATGTCGGGTTTGCAATCAATCTTTCCAGGGTCTACGGGACAACCTGGGGCATTGGAGCTGCTGCCGAATACTATTTCAAACACGATCGGGAAGTGGAAAAAGAAGAATTGATGCGCGTGTTCAAAACGGTCTTGAAGCAGAAAACCCAGGAAAAAGAGCAGCAACTTCACGAACAGCAAACTGAAGAACGGCTTGAAAAGTTAAAACGCTTGCTTGATAAAGAAGTCATCACAGAGGCAGAATACGAAAAAAAGCGCGAAGCGATTATTGCAGAGTTATAACTCATCTCTATGCACATCGCAACGACACAAAGAACACAAAGATTGTTTATTATCGTTATCTTTGTGTTCTTTGTGTCGTTGTGTGAAAACAAGACACTCTTTTCATCCAATGAAAACACGCTCTTATACGTTAGCTGATGCCAAAGCGTCAGAGCAGGCAAATGATTATGCCAAAGCTGCTGAGGCATATTTCGAGCTCGGTGATTATCCAAAAGCGGAAGCAATCTACCGAACGCTTGAACAGCGCTTTCCGTTTCATAAAAATATCAAATTCTCGTTAGGAAAACTTCTCGCCACAACCCAACACTGGGACGAAGCGATTACGAAACTGCAAGAAGTTGGAAATTCGGGAGCTTACGGCGAAGAAACGCTTTATTTATTAGCTGAATGTTTCAAAAACAAAGGGCTCCTTCATGCCGCCAGAGAAATATATGCAGATTTACTGGAACGAAATTACCACTATAAAGATGCCAGAGAAAAATTACGCGCGTTGGATGCTCCCACATTTTTTGAACGTGCAGTCACACAACAAACGGTCATCGATTCATCCCTGAAACAGGGATCGGCAACAGAGAACAGCTCATATCAGACAATGCATGGGTTTGCCGTAGAGGATCGCTATACGATTATCGAGGAGCTTGGACGCGGAGGTATGGGAATTGTCTACAAGGCGGAAGATACTCATCAGCATCGGCTGGTGGCCGTAAAAGTTCTTTCGCCGCATCTCGCAGCCGAACGGCAAAACCGTCTCCGGTTTTTTCGAGAAGCTGAAATGGTTGCCGGATTGCGACATCCTCATATTGTCACGTTGCTCGATATCGACCAACGTGACAACTTCCTTGTGATGGAGTATCTGCCGGGAGGAACCCTGAGCCATTGGAAACACCGGCATAAAGGAAAGGCTCGAAGACTCTTTGGGTTTATCCTTCAAATATTGGAGGCGCTCGACGCCGTTCATCGGCAAGGGATTATTCATCGAGATATCAAGCCGCAAAATATTTTGATCTCTGACGATACAACGGCGAAATTGACAGATTTTGGCATCGCTCATATTTGTGGAGCCACGATCACTCATACCGGGATGCATTTAGGCACAATTCCATATATGTCGCCGGAACAAATACTCGGGACGCCTCTCGGTTCCCAGTCTGATATTTATACAGTTGGTGTCGTACTTTATGAGCTCGTGACAGGCCAGTTGCCTTTCAGTGGGAAGGATATCAGTTATCACCATGTTCACACGCCTCCACCTCCACCAAGAAACCTGGATAAAACGATCTCATCTGAACTCAACGAACTGATTCTGCGGTGCCTGGCAAAAATGCCTGACGATCGCTATGAGAGTGCGAAGGTGCTGCAACAAGAGCTTTTTCATATTCTTACAAAAAGGAGGGATACTGTTGCCTAAAATTAAGTAACAATAAGAATTGAATAGAAGCAAGAATCTTCGAACTACGAAAGTCGTACATGTGAACATCCTTGTTCACAGACACACGGATAAGCGTGCTTACTGTGACTCGTTATGTTAGCATGGACATGGGAGGAAATTTCATCATGCTCATTCATCTGATTCACTTTTGTCTTGTCGCAGTCTCCATTGTAGTCGTCGCTTATTTTATGCGTGGGATCGAGGTCAGAAATTTCGGAGCGGCTTTTCTCACAGCACTCGCGCTCGGGTTGGTCAATATGCTCATCAAACCGATCCTCATGTTTCTGACAGCTCCGATCAATTGGTTGACCTTCGGATTATTTGCCTTTATCATCAATGGCCTTCTCCTGAAACTCGTCGCAGAATTTATTGACGGCCTCGACGTCAGAGATTGGCTGTCGGCCATCATCGGATCGATCTTTATCAGCTTCATCAGCTCAGTACTTCATTCCGTTCTCTTATAAATGAGGAGTGAGGCAGGTCTTCACACATTTTTTTATGAACCACAAAGGCACAAAGCTCACAAAGACATTTTTGGAAAGGCATTCTTTGTGAGCTTTGTGCCTTTGTGCTGAAAAATATGCCGCGCATTTATCCAACATGCTCCTAATAATTTTCCCAAAATTTTTTCCAACTCGCTCTTAATAATTCTCCCAAAGAAACTTCTTCCAGTGATTCTGATAACAGTTTGGGGCTGGGAGATTGTATATCACACGTCATCATTGGCCGATTGACGTCATAGTCTGTCATTTCGTTCACAATCTCCAGGGTTTCCGCATCCGTCACCTCAATATCATACAGTCCGTATTCAACGTCTAATACATTGTGAACATACTTCCCTCCCTGCTCGGATGGAGGTGTTTCGATATGTACAGAAAGAGGTTCCCCGAAGTCGTCGCCTTCATGAGGGAACAAATCGATGAACACCGGTTTCCACGCTGTGTTGGGGAAACATAATCGCACCGTGGCTTTTTCAACAATTTTCCTCGACGGCGCAGAACGGCTGGTTCCGGCATCATCCCGCAGATCGAGAATCGTTGGGTTGTCCTTCACCCGAATGTTTTCCCGATCGTCGACCACAGAAAACGTAGCTTCATCGACAAACACCGCATCGTATTGGCCTTTCACAATGTTTGGTAAATCGTATGAGAATCCACCCTTTCGTAAAGGAGTTGCTGTCGTAATCGTAAACGTTATCGGTTCGTCAATCCCCTGTTCATTATGCTTAAACAGATCGACGACCATCGGTTTCCAAGCTTCACCATCGGGCTGGGGAAAGAAAAATCGCAACGTTGTTGTCACATTTTCCGGTTGTGAAGCGGGCGGCTGAGAGGAGACGGCGGCTTCACTCGAATCAACAACCTCGATTGCTCCGTTATATGACGGAATCCATCGGTCAAGGTGGCCGGGATGATGAAACATGCCCCAATCGTTCTTCGCTGTGGCCCGCACGTTTCCCGCATTATAAGCGCAGGCAATTTTAGGCGGGTCCCATTTGTGGTGTTTTACTTGATACGCGCTGGCAATATAGGCAGCGCCGGCATCGATATTGATAGCAGGATCGTACAAATCGTCAGGTTGGCCTCGAAAGCCGACTCTGTACGCCGTTGTGTACATAATTTGCATTAAACCGTATGAGGCGGAAATTCTTCGGGGAGATCTATAGTATGGACTGTTTTTCCACTGTTTCTGATTTTTTATGTAGCGTTTGTAGAATAAGGGTTCGTAGCGATAAGCGTTGGGGTTCCCACTCGATTCGGTCGAAATTGTCGCAATAATCACCGGAACGGGCACATGATATTTTTGGGAGGCTGTCAGAATCGGGTCCTGAAATTTTCCCCAGATCTCTTTTGCTCGTTCGCTGTATTTGAGACTTCTGACAACGCCTGTATTTTTAATTTCGACGCCTTTCTCTGTGACGCGCCACCAGATTTCCCCTTTCGCATAATTGTGCCAGATGCCTAATCCATCCACAGCTTTTTGCAAATCAGAGGCTTTAGGAATTTTTAGCTTCTGCCCGACTTCAACAGCATTCGGATCGGAGATATTGTTATACGTCGCCAGTTGCGTATAGAGGTTACCATCTCCATACACCTTTTTTGCAATCACAAATAACGAGTCACCTCGTTTGATGGTATACACCTTCATATCTTGCAGCCTCCTTGAACCATTCTAAAAACTCTTTTCTCTTTACGTCACAAATATAGAGCGATTCTTTTTTAAATAAAAGTAACACCCGTCAGGAGCAAAAGTCAAGTGGAAAATGCCCTGGCTTTCTCCCTCGCTCTTCGTCTTTTTATTCACCTTGACAAAATTTATGGACATATATTATGGATGGTCATGAATTTTGTCAGGTTTTATTTCTGAAATAAACGACCTACGTCATGGAAATAAGAACGAGAGAATGTTTCTTCACCGAATGGAAGATGTCTCAGCAATGAACAATCAGCCATATAGAAATACAGCAGTCATGCATACAACCTTCCCGACGCTCCTCTTAAGCTTATATTTTCCTGCTGTTTCTCAACGCTCTCGGAGGCGGATGTTTGCTTTACTTCAGAATCTTTGGTGCTCTACCTGAATAATTGTGTGTTTTTGCCAGTGCTTTATGGAGTCTGGCTCTCTGGAAGTTCCTGAGTGCCAGGCAACACGGGAAGAAGCTGTCGCTTAAATCCCTCATGCCCCTGAGGCTCTCTCCTGCTGCGTTCGATCTTTGTCTATGTCTCCTTCATTGCGCCAATCACGACTCGGGGCTAAAGCATTTATCGAAAATTGGCAAAAAACTGGCAATCAGAATTGTAACTGCGAAAGACTTGGATATCGATCTCAGTTTTGCCGATCATACGCACGGTGGGCAGATTAGAATACCGTGCTTTGGTCCACCTGTCACGTTCTGTCACGTTAAGCTGGATTCCACGGGAATGGGTGACGGGCTATCGACAAGTCAACACCATTCATTTCAATGTGTCAGTGGGGATCGGGGCGGAATATGCCAGTCAGTTAACGCCGATCCGGTTGAATTGTCCTCCGACCGTGACACTTTTTACGCTCCGACCCGGTCTCAGCTAGACAGCATTTCGGAAGTACACATACATGCTCCATACGCCATGTCAGCCGCGCCAGGGATACAAGAACCCTGGCAGGGTGATGTGTCATTTATTTCCGAGATTGTGTACCAGGCTTGTGCAGCAAATCAGCCAGAAACTGTTCAGGCGGCATGGGCTTTCCGTAATAGTAGCCTTGCATAAATTGACAGCCCTGCTCAATTAAAAAATCACGCTGTTCTTCGGTTTCGATCCCCTCTGCGACGGTATTCATATTCAAATTTCGAGCCATCGCAATAATCGTCTTGATAATTTCCTGATCGTCCTTATCGGTGGGACAATCGATCACAAAGGAGCGATCGATTTTCAACGTATCGATGGGAAAACGCTTCAAATAGCTTAACGAAGAATAGCCTGTTCCAAAGTCATCAATTGAGAACCGAATACCTCTCTTCCTGAGTATCTGCATTCTTTCGATGGCTTGCTCAGGATTATCCATAATCCCACTCTCTGTGACTTCTACCTTTAAATGATGAGAAGGGAGTCCTGTCGCTTCAAGAACCCGCTCAATTGTCTCAATGAGATCCGGTTCTCTAAACTGACGTGTCGAAAGGTTCACAGCCACCGTTAATCCATTGTACCCCATTTCTCGCCATTCTACAATTTGCTCACAGGCTGTCTGCAGTACCCAATCCCCGAGAGGAACAATCAAGCCGGTCTCTTCAGCAATCGGGATAAACCTTCCGGGATTCACCAGTCCCCATTCCGGATGGTTCCAACGCACCAGTGCTTCCATACCGACGAGTTGGGAATGCTGATCGACTAATGGCTGATAATATACAAGGAATTGGTCTTGCTGAAGGGCAATGCGTAGATGGTTCTCTAAGGTCATCCGTTCCAATGCTTTCTTATTCATGTCTTCTGAAAAAAACCGGTACCCTTCCCCTTCATTTTTCGCGACATACATCGCCGTCTCAGCATTTTTGACCAGGGTTTCCACATTGTCGCCATCTTGAGGGTAGAAGCCAATGCCAACACTTGCCGTGGCATATAATGTGTGATTCTGAATAGAATATGGTTTAGCCACATCCTTCCGGATTTTTTGGGCGACTTTGGCAACATCAGTGTCAGTAGCAAGATGATGTAAAATGATCGTAAATTCATCCCCACCGAGCCTGAAAATGTAATCACATTTACGCACAGATTCTCGAATGCGAAACGCCACGGATTTCAGGAGCTGATCCCCGACTTCATGACCAAGCGAGTCATTCACATTTTTAAAATTATCGAGATCGAGGAAAAGCAACGCCCATTTTTCTCCTCTCAATCGGCGTTCTTCAGCCGTTGGCCGAAAAGATCGCACCAATTCGTCTTCTAATCGTGAGTAAAAAGACTTCCGGTTCAGCAAGCCGGTCAAGGCATCGTGATAGGCAAGGAATTTGATATCCCGTTCCTGTTGCTTGCGTCGTGTGATGTCTTGCAGCGTAATTACACTTCCTTGCAGCTTCCCATCACGATCGAAAAAACCAGTGCCGCTGATACTCACATCAATGGCTTTTCCGTTCTTAGCGATACGAAGAGTCTCAAACCCTGACACTGTCTGCCCTTGCCTGATTTTCTCAAAAAGCAATTTTGTATCTCGACGGTTTTCTATCGGAACAAAATCGAGCCTCGTTCCAATACTTTCTTCTAACTCCCATCCAAAAACACGGCTAAAGGCCGGGTTGACGTACATGATACGCCCTTTCATATCATATACAGCGATTGGATCGGGCGCTGATTCCAAAATAATTCGGTTTCGCTCTTCACTTTTTCGCAAGGCCTCTTCGGCTTGTTTGCGTTCGGTAATATCCTCACAACTCGTCACCAATGCCCAAGGTTCCCCCTGGTGATCTATCACAATTTCCGACATCAACCAGACGGGAAATGTTGTCCCATCTTTTCTCACATGAGTACTTTCTCTCACCAATCCCATCCATCCGGCGATTTCACTTAACCCCAGAGGTTTCCGCAGTCTGGAAGGCTGAAGAATATTCATGTTTTGCCCGAGCAGTTCTTCTGGCTCATACCCATGCATTTCCGCCTCAGCGATATTGGTATAGGTTATTGTGCCCTCCAAATCGGTAATAATGACTCCAATCTGCATGGTCTCAATAGCTTCTTGCAATTGGTGTAAACGTTCTTCGGCCTTCTTTCGTGTGGTGATATCCCGAAAAAATCCGTGCATAGCGACGACTTCTCCATCGAGATATCGAGGAACAGCATTACCTTCTACCGTGATGTGGCGTCCTGTCCGTAATTGAAAAATCGCTTCAACGTTCTGGATGGCCTCTCCTTGCATGACTTTTGAAAAAGATTCCTGACAATGCTCGAGAGAGTCGGGATGAATAAGCTGAAAAAAATTTAAATCAGGGAGATCTGCTTCGGTATATCCAAACTTATCGAACCAGGCAGGATTCGCAAACAAAAACCGTCCGTCAGGAGCAACAGACTGGATCATATCATGAGCGTTTCGAAACAATTCACTATACCGCGTTTCACTCTCCTTGAGGGCATCTTCTGCTTTTTCACGTTGAGCGATATCCTGCTTGAGCTGCTCATTCACAACTCTTAGTTCATGAGTTCGTTCCTCAACGAGGGTTTCAAGCTGGTGATGGATGGCTCGGAGTTCATACTCCGCTCTCCATTTCATCCCTAACGCTGACGTAAATTGTGCGATTTCTTGTGGATGAAACGGTTTTTGAAGATACAGCAGTTTATGAACAGGAGGAATGCGGCGTGCGATATTCTGAAGGTTTACATCGCTCTCTCCTGTGACGATTATAATTTCGATTTGTGGGTCAAGCTCTCTGATCCGCTCGCCGGTCCAGATGCCATCAGGGCCTGGTGGCATCTGAATGTCAAGGAATACGACAGCAAATGGCTGTCCAATATCAAGAGAGTGTTTGACGATTTCAACAGCTTCATCTCCTTGCCGGCACACCATAAGTTCTAGTGATTCGAACTTTTCATTTTTCGGGTCACTTACCGTCAAGCCACTAATAATGTCGGTGTTTTTGAAAGACAAGACTGTTTGAAACATCGCTAATGTTAACTCATCGTCATCAACGACCAGGATACGAAGATATCTGCAGGAATCTACGTTAACCATTCTCCCTCCTTCTGTAGGCGTTCTATGCCTTCCCTTCATGATTGTTTTGTTAAATCGATGGACTGAAATTTGGAAGGCTTTGAAAGTCTCCCCGATTTATCGTTCACTCTCCCATCATCTTAAGTTTGGCGGCTTCATTATGTCATTAAATGGTCGTATACGTACACAACTCTTTCAACCAGGCCCTTTGAAGTCCTTGTCTTACTAAATTTAATTATTTACGATACGGACATTTCTTGCAAGAAAATTTGAGCAAAAATCAGGAGGAGAAGGCAGTCTGGTGTGAAAACATGGTATAGTCCCTCTTGATAGAGCTTTTCATCGTGTTATAGAAAAAGTGCACAATAAGGAATTTCTCGCTTTCTGCTTGACAAGGTTTCTTGACATGTTTTGCTTAACCAAAAAGGTTTCAACGATACTCATCCATTCTGCTCACTATGGAGCGATGAAGCCATAAAGCTTTTTGGGGAAGCTCTCTCCTTCGCGGCTTTGTGGCTGTATAATAACCTCATGGAACCAGAACGAAAAAGCCGAAGTCAGATAAAACGTGAGACTCAAGCTTTGCAGAAACTTGGCGAACGTTTAGTCGAACTTTCTCCGGAACAGCTTGAAACAATCGACATGCCGGACACATTGCGCGAAGCCGTCCTGTTTGCCCAACGCATTACATCACGTGAAGCTCGCCGCCGACAGTTACAATATATTGGAACGGTGATGCGGCGCACCAATCCTGAGACGATTCGGCAGGCATTCGAAAACCGGGATCATCAAAGCCGTGAGACCACACAAGCGCTGCACCAGCTTGAGCAGTGGCGGGAAGGACTGATTCAGGGCCATGAAACTCTCATCGATTACCTGTGTCAGCGTTTTCCACATACTGATCGGCAACGATTGCGCCAATTGGTCAGGAACGCCAGAAAGGAACAAAGCCAGGAAAAGCCGCCAAAAGCAGCCCGGCAGTTATTTCGTTATCTTAGAGAAATTTCCTCAGAGAATCACACACAATGAAAACACATTATCTTTCTCAAGAAGAACGTGAATATGGCACAAAACATTTCATGCGCTGGGCCAATCTGAATGGTCTGGGTTTTAATTTTCTGGGCGATACGATCATCTATTTGATGGCCATTCACTTCGGGGCCAGCAACGTTCAACTCGGCTATATCTCAGCCATTCTCCATGCCAGCGGCATTATTCTCCTCATCTTTCCCTGGCTGCTGGCCGGAAAAAACTTGAACAGTGTCTTTCTTTATGCTTGGCTCGCCCGTGGGTTAGTCTGTATCGGGTACGGTGCATTATTTTTTCTCAAGGGGCAAGCTGCTGTTTTACTGATTCTTGTGCTTTATACTATCTTTTGCATCACCAGAACCTTTGGAGTTACCGCTAGTTCCCCGATTCAGCGTATGCTTGCCACTCCGCAAACGATGGGAAAATTTGTCGTGACTCTTTCGAATCGATTTCAGGCAACCCGTTTTATCTCACAGCTCCTGAGTTTTACGGTTCTGTCGATTCAGCAGCTTTCCGGAATCGTCGGCTATCTCCTGCTCATAGCGATCGGTATTACTGCTAATACCCTGTCGAGCCTGAGTATCAAACAAATCCCTTGCCGAGAAGTTATTGAGCATCGATCAGGGTATAATATCTTTCGAATTTTTGTCCAGAGCATTCGTCATCGAGAGCGAGCGTTAACGCTGTTTTTGCGATGGCATGCACTCAGTCTGATGGTCATTCTTTCATTTATCATCCCCTTTCTCCGAAAAGTTGCCGTTCTCCCATCGAATGTGATTTTTTTATACACGTTGGCCGGCACTGTGGCAACGATGGTCGCCGGCTATGCCCTGCGCCCCTTTACCGATCGAATTGGTAGCCGACCGGTCTTGATTATGGCCTCATTTCTCCTGGCACTCACGGCCCTCATCTGGTGTGTTATTCCGATCACAATCGATCTGGTCGGTTTCTTTTTCCTGGGTTTTGTGACGTTTTTACTGCAATCCACAGTCATGCTGCTCGTATCACGGCTTGAGTTGCGCTCGATCCCGGAGACCAACAAAATGGGATATGTCTCGATGCTCAACTTTTTTTCAGCGGCAATTTCGCTCGGTATGGGGCTATTCGGAGGATTTTTGGCCGATCTCGGCGAACGCATCCCGTTCCCAGGGGTACATGCTTTTGGGCTTACCTTTTTCGTCGCAGTTATTCTGGCAATGCAAATCGGTATCTTAAGTTTTTTCTTGAAGGATGCCGGCAGTTTATCGCTCAGAGACACCGCCCAAATTCTGTTTTCAACCCGAAATCTGAAAGCATTCCTCGATGTGTATCAGTTTCATTCAACCGAAGATCAGAACAGGCGTAAATCAATTCTTCTGTCGATCGGGAAGAGTAACACCACAGTTGCCGTTGACGAAATGCGAAAAATCCTCCGGAACCCACTCTCTACTGAAAAAGAAGACATTTTAAAGTCCTTATTTGTGTATCCGAAACCTGCGTTGCTTGATGATATGATAAAAGAGGCATCTGACAAGCATTCCTATCACCGTGTGACAGCATTGTTTGCATTAGGAGCCTATCCAAATAAAAAAGTTGAGGATGTGTTGCTGCCTTTATTGCGCGATCGGACATCGAGGGTTCGCTCGACCGCCGCAAAATCTCTCGCGCGAGTCGGCAACCGTTCGGCCTTACCGACAATCCGGAAACTTTCAGCCGATCCGAACCTCACGATATGGGATCGAATGAATTACATGATTGCCATGAGCTTTATGGATCAAGAAGGCCGGTACCTCGAACAGATTTTTACAATGGCCGATCATCATCAGGGCACAAGCTACGAACAGACCATTCTCTCATTGGCTGCGAAAATGCACAATATGTCCCCACCGCTTTCTGAACTCTATCAGGAAGAAAATGTCACTCCTTCAGCCGGACTTAACATACTTCTGGAAGAAGCCAAACAGCTTCAGCCTTTTTTTACGCACGCCCATCACTTGACAGAGTGTTATGAGCAGGGAAGGTATGAGGAAATCTGGCAATGGTGTCGGGATCTTTTGCCTGACGTGCAGCAGCAACGTTTTCAGTACCTCAAAAACGCTATTAAGACGTATGATTTCCAGAAGACGACAAGAGAAAAGGCCTTTTCCGCCCTTTATTTCACGTATCAGATTCTGCGATAATACAGCGTGTAGACATCATGACTGCTCGTGCTGACGTGGAGTCCACCTGGTCTGTGGTGGCCTCCTTCACTCGGATTGTCGCGATTTTCAAAATATTTTTCAATCGACGAGTTAGTTGCTGAAGTAGGCTGAATTTTGTTATTTCAGGGTATACTTGATTGGCATAATGCCCCAGGCTGTCCGGCTATCCGGTGCGGGAGTAAAGCGCCAGCTTTTCAGATATTGAATGGCGGCGCGTTCTAAACGGACATCGCCGCGTTGCAAAGGAACAACCTCGCCGACTGTCCCATCTGGCAGCACCCAAAATTTTAAACGTAACTCGACTTCCATGTCGAGCGAAATTTCCGGCAGACGAAGGGGTCGATACACCACCTCACGTCGCGCTGCGGGGCCTTCGATTTCAGCTTCGGCATTTCTCTCTACGGCTTTTTGTGTCTTGGCTCCATGAATCGCATCATCTTGCTCGGCAAGCTTCTTCTGCTCTTGGGTCGTTTAACCGTAACAAGCGGGGCAGGAGTCGGCGTGGGAGCAATGACCGGATCTGGTCGCTGGGGTTGAGTAACCGAAGTGAGGCTGTTATCAGCATACACAATATTCTTTTGAGAGAACACTGGAACTTTCAGCGAGCGTTTAGAAATCGGATCAGAGACAATCGGTTTCACAACAGTGACCACCGCCTGTTGTGGCTCATGTTTTGTGGGCTTACGACTTGTCAGAGTCTCCTGTGATTGAGGAGATAATAAGAATGGCTTTTCTGCAACATCACGTTTCGGAACCATACGCATCTTCACTTCATCACGAGCCACAGATTCCTCTTGCTGTTCTTGATGACGTGAAATGGGGAACGGAGTCGGGGGACTTTCGTGTATTGGGGAAGCTGGCACTTCTTTAACATCCTGAGGAATTTCGCGAGCAAACGTTTTCATCACAGGCAGTCCGGGAAGAGCTCGGGCAGGAACATCTCGCGTATGTGCTATCATCGATTTCGTCAACATTGCCGTTAGCTGACGTTCAGAAGTTACTCGGGATAATTGTACCCGAAGTGAAGGAAAGGTCATTACACGTTCGGGTGAGGCCGAAAGGTGTCCTATGGCCTGGGATACAAAAGCCGTCTCCGGTCGGTCGATATGGGTGATACTTTCGTTGTCTATCTCAGGGGATTGATTCGATCCAGGCAGTGCCACATTCGGTATTGCGGTTTTTACGATCTCACGAGTTTCAATACGTTGCTCCACAGGGTATTGGTCGGTTTGCATAATGGTTTTGGCTCGTGTTAACTGGCGGAGGGAGGGGGCCCGGGCCCGATGCTCATTCGAGAGTAATTCTCCAATTGCGTGGGAGATAAATTCAGGGCTATCATCCGGCTCGATGACCACATCATGTTCTTCGAATGTCTCTGCATAAGGCTGTTTTGCTTCATATGCCGCATCCTCAGGCATCACATGCTGCGGGACTGGTTCTGCGTTTCGGGAGACTCGAAAACATTATCCCGTTCAGGCATAGAAAACGCGTGTCCCGTGTCAGAAGGATGGATATCCACCATATCCGGTTCTGTCGGTTCGAGGCTCGTCGGCACTTCTGGCGTCGCTCGAGATCCACCCGGGAAGGCCTGCACCTGGTTCTCATCAGAAAGTTGTCCTTGCTTCTCGTCGGCTTGTTCGGCCTCCTCCTGATCGAGCAGCGTCATCTCTATTTCGACATATTCCCCCCGATCGACAGGAGGAAATACATCCACCGCTGGTATAAGGTAAATCAACACAATATGCACGAGAAACGACACGACCACCATATTCCATAACGATGTCGCTTTAAATCGTTTCCTGGCTCTTCGCTTCTTGTTCACCCCGTCACCTTCTGAACAGATCTACAAAATTCTGCGAGGTACGCTCCGTAACTTCATCCAGAGAGATCCCTCTGAATTCTGCCACTTTTTTCGCCGTATATCTCACATACGCCGGTTCATTTCGTTTGCCTCTGAATGGGACCGGAGCCAGATATGGGCAATCTGTTTCGATGAGCAAGGACTCGAGAGGTAGACGAGCAGCAATCTCCGGTAAATGTCCGGGCTTTTTAAACGTCACTGGTCCGGCAATCGAAATCAAAAATCCCAATTCCCTCACACGTTCCGCCATGGTCAGATCGCCTGAAAAACAGTGAAAGATTCCGCCAACAGACGACACATCGACGTCTTCCACAATGGAAAGTGTTTCATCATGGGCATCTCGATCATGGATGACCACAGGCAGGTGGAGTTCTAATGCCAGCTCCAGTTGCCGGCGGAAAAACTCTTGCTGCATATCTTTCGGAGAGAGATTATAATAAAAATCTAATCCGATTTCACCGATAGCGACCACCAGTTCATCTTTAGCAAGGGCTTTCAGGGTATCAAGACAGGCTGCTAACTCGACATCTTTTACCTCATGCGGATGAACTCCGGCGGTCGCAAGCACTTGCGGGTACTGTCGAGCAATATCAAGACATTGCTGGCTATCCTCCAGCGTTGTTCCAATCGTCAAGATTCTACCAATACCGGCCTTTTCAGCATTCTGCATCACTGTTTCTCTGTCAGAACCAGCCGTAAACATTGTCAGGTGCGCATGGGAATCTGTTAACATTGTTTTCTCCTTTCTTTACTATAATCAGTCTAAAACGCCTCTTCTGTCAAGTGTTTTGAACCATTACAGAGATTAAATGTTAGCAAAAAGTATTGAAAGATTACTTCATAACGGCAATTATCGTTCGAGCGGTATCTAAAATTCATCGATTAACTTCTCTACATTGAATGTTTTCATTCAGGGACACTGAACCAATCCATCATTCTGTTGTCCACACTATCACAGGTTCATAATTGAAGTACGGGGAGAAGACCTTTTTTTCGTTCCAACATGATATAAAAACGGATGATGACCTCCTTTTCCCGTCCAAACTCTCAACCGATCTCTACTGGAAACAGAAATGTGCTCAACGTGTACCGACAGTTCGAACAGAAGGGAGATGACGAAACTATGCATTGGTTAGAAAATATTTATGAGGATAATTATGTGGTTGAAATGTCGTCGCTGCCTTGTCCCTACCGCGACCGTGAATGTATTGGGAAAGTACTTTCGATGTCTCAAGACCATATCATTATTGAAACAGATGATGGACAGCGAATTCGTTGGGAAGATGGGAAGTTACTCAGCATCCCGGAAGATCTTTTCTTGTGAAATCTACCGCAGGAACGTAGAGTTGTGAAAAAGAGCTAAAGTGAATTCAAGTTGGAAGTTGTTTCTCACGCTAAAGACTTCAGGCACTTTGCACGTTAGGCGTTCAGCGATATTCTGTGTTTTCGCGTCTTTGCGGTAGATTTTACGAGAAGTTAAAATTGTTTCTCAAGATGGCGTTTCATGTCTTTTGGCCTCTTATAAGGAATCCAGTAGCTCTCTGCTTGAGTCTCGAAATTCTGGTTCAGGCGATCTTTATTTGAGATGCCGGAAATCAGTCCGACCAGGGTAATTGCGGTATAAAACAGCAGAGACAAAATGACTTTTGTCATAATCGATCCCAAAATAATCGCCAGGGTCATCCAATAACGATACACCTGTTTTAACAGCGTCGGGGCAAGCAGGCCAAGACCAAGAAAAATAATTGCCAGCCCCAGCAGATATGGGAAAGATGCGATTTCCTTATACCATGCAAGTGCGCTTAACAGGCCCAGTACGACGGCCATCGTGATCCCGAATTTTTGTAAATCGTCGCGCGCTGTTTTCAGTTTTTGAAGTTCTGTCCGGATTTCTTCAATCATTGCACTAACCACTGGAGTAATGGAGTATTGGAGTAACGCTCATCCGATCAAGCATCATCTCTACCACTCCACCACTCTGTAATGTTTTTAATCTAGTTCGAATTCCCGCAACCAGTCGATGTCCTTATCCAAGGGTTTCTGCTCCGTTTTTTCTAACAGATAATGCCCCATAATCAAATAATCCATATTCGTTCGCATAAAACACATATAGGCGTCATGGGGCTTACACACGATCGGCTCCCCGCGCACGTTGAATGAGGTGTTAATGATCACGGGGCAGCCATGTTTTTCATGAAACGTACTGATCATCGCATGGTAGAGTGGATTTGTCTCTTTATGAACGGTTTGCACTCTGGCGGAATAATCGACATGAGTAATCGCCGGAATCGTCGATTTGACGACATTGAGTTTTTCCAAGCCGAACATGCTTTTCTGCTCGTCCGTCATCGGTTTTTGCAGTTCCTTTTTGACTGGAGCCACCAGCAGCATATAGGGGCTTTGACGATCTAATTCAAAATAATTCGACACCTCTTCAGCCAGCACTGAAGGCGCAAACGGGCGAAAGCTTTCGCGGAATTTGATTTTGAGATTCATCGTTTCCTGCATTTTCGGTGAGCGCGCGTCGCCAATGATGCTTCGCCCGCCTAAAGCTCGCGGGCCGAACTCCATCCGCCCCTGAAACCAGCCGATCACTTTTTCGTCAGCGATCAAATCGGCAATTTTTTCTGGTAACTCTCCGTCAGAAAGTTTTGTATACGGACAACCCTGGTCTCTCAAATAGGTTTCGATCTGCTCATCGGAAAACGCCGGTCCCAGGTACGAGCCAGCTTGAAAATCATGCACGTTATCTGCCTGCCGAGGGTTCTCCAGATAGGTATACCAACTCATGAGTGCGGCTCCCAAGGCCCCGCCAGCGTCGCCGGCTGCCGGTTGAATCCAAATATCTTCAAAAGGGCTTTCCCGCAGGATACGTCCGTTTCCGACACAATTCAACGCGACGCCGCCTGCCAGACAAAGATACTTCTGGCCGGTTTCTTTATGGATATGGCGGCTCATACGCAGCATCACTTCTTCGGTTACTTCCTGAACGGAACGCGCCAAATCCATGTCACGCTGCGTAAGTTTCGACTCCGGTTGGCGCGGCGGTCCGCCAAAAAGCTTTGCAAAGGCATGATTCGTCATCGTCAGCCCGGCGCAATAGTCGAAGTACTCCATATTCATCTTAAAGGAGCCGTCTTCTTTGAGATCCATCAGTTTATCGAGAATCAGATCGACATATTTGGGTTCGCCGTATGGAGCGAGCCCCATGACTTTATACTCTCCGGAGTTGACCTTAAACCCGGTATAGTACGTAAACGCAGTATAGAGCAGACCGAGGGAATGGGGAAACTTGATTTCGGAACAGATATCAAGCTGATTGCCCTTACCGACTCCAAAGCTGGCTGTCGTCCATTCGCCAACGCCGTCGAGAGTTAAAAAGGCCGCTTCCTGATAAGGTGATGGGAAAAAGGCCGAGGCTGCGTGAGACTGGTGATGTTCAGGGAAGAGAATTTTTCCGGTAAAACCAATATCGTCGGCAATCAACGATTTGATCCACAATTTTTGCTTGATCCAGAGCGGCATCGCCTTGATAAACGATTGCAGCCCTTTGGGCGCATATGCCAGATAGGTTTCCAGGATACGCTCAAACTTCACAAACGGTTTGTCGTAAAACGCCACATAATTCAAATCTTTCGCAGCCAGTCCGCATTCTTGCAGGCAATATTCGATGGCATGCCTGGGGAAAGAGTGGTCATGTTTTTTTCGGGTAAAACGTTCTTCCTGGGCAGCGGCAGCAAGTTTTCCGTCCTGGACGAGACAGGCTGCGCTGTCATGATAAAAGGCTGAAATTCCAAGAATATTCATAGTAAATTTGTAGGTTTATTCCTTTGAAAGATATGATAAGAATCATGAGAGAGCATGGGATTCGAATCTCAGGGGTTAAAGAATAAACATCGCATCGCCGTAACTATAAAAACGGTAGCGGTGTTCGATTGCTTCTCGATAAGCTTTCCGGATCAAATCCATACCGCCGAATGCCGAGATAAGCATGAGCAGCGACGATTTGGGAAGATGAAAATTGGTGATCAATGCCTGCGTGACTTGAAACTGAAAGCTTGGATAGATAAAAATATCCGCCCAGCCATTTCCGGCCGGGATGTTTCCATGTTGAGCGTACACAGCTTCGAGCAGACGGGTACTGGTGGTTCCGACAGTGACAATCCGTTTTTTTTGCTCGATCGCTGCTGAAATTCGTCTGGCGGAGTTTTCCGAAATATCGTACAATTCTGGCATAATATGATGGTCTTCAACGGTGTCGACCTTGACTGGTTGGAACGTTCCGATCCCGACATGCAGCGTTACGGGGATGATATCAATGCCTTGTTTCCGAATCGTTTCTAGGAGCGGTTCGGAAAAATGCAACCCTGCCGTCGGTGCAGCGACAGCGCCCTCATGTTCGGCATACACTGTCTGATAGCGCGTATGGTCAGCCGCAAGAACTCCATCGTCGCGCTTGATATAAGGAGGCAGCGGCACGTTTCCTGCTGAATACAAACGCTCTTTGAGGGAATCGGCAGGATCGAACTCAACCAGTCCCTTACCAGAATCATGGCTTTTTTCGCGCACTGTGCAGATCAATAAGTCATCAGCAAACTCAATGCGGGTTCCTGGTCGGACTTTCCCGCGCAACAAGACTTCCCAACTTCTTTCAGTGACCTTGCGCAAGAGAAAGACTTCAACTTTCCCCCCGCTTTTCTGCTTATGTCCCTGTAATCGGGCTGGAATGACCTTCGTATTATTGACGATCAAGACATCGGTGCCGCTTAAATATTCGGGAAGATAGGCAAAAGTGCTGTGAGTCAGGCTCTTATCTGCTCGGTTCACAATCATCAACCGTGACTGGTCTCGCGATTCAGCCGGATGTTGTGCAATTAATTCCGGCGGCAACGTAAAATCAAATTCCGAGACACGCATTAATCCAATGTTCCCAGGCGAGTCAGTGGCCAAAAACGGAAGACGATTTTTGCCTCAACGTTATTTTTGGGCAGGAACCCCCAGATATGACCATCAGCGCTATTATTTCGATTGTCCCCAAGAACAAAAAGATGATCTTTCGGAACATCTATTGGCAGCAAACGATAAAACGGAGATGAGGCGTATGGCTCGTCTCTGCGTTCCCCATTCACATATAATGCCCCATTTTTAACTTCGATCAGATCTCCTTCAACAGCAACGACTCGCTTGACAAAACGCGGCACATCGGTGTGAGCTGCTTCCGGCGGCTCGAAGACGACAATATCTCCGACTGACGGTTCTGTGAACCAATATAAAAATTTGCACCCAATCAAACGGTCGCCGATCCCGATTGTCGGTTTCATGGAGCCCGTCGGGACAAAATACGCTCCAACAATCGTCACCCGGATAACAAGGGCAATCACGATGGAAAGAACAATGGTCTTCCCCCAATCAAAAAGGATCGCTTTATATCGAGCTGTCGAAATTTGTTGTTCGGTTTTCTGATTCTCTGTCGTATGCTTTTCAGTTGTATAGCCCATTCAATCAATGCTCACCCTGGTGGTTGAGAGTTATGACCGCGCTATGCTCTCGTCGTACCTCTAAATAGCAGCCCCTTGTTCTCTCCACATTTCACAATGTTAAATATTTCTTGTTCATGTAGAAAGATTCACGTTCCCTGTCAAGGAAGTTTTTACGCTTTTTACAGAATCATGGCCCGTATCAAAAGCTAAAGGGGTGTGGCAAGACTCCATGCCATTGAGGAAGAATTTCTCGTTCATGCAAGCAAAAATCCTTGACATCACAATCTTTATTATCCATACCATCTGACATCATTTTAGACACTATAATATACACAAATCGTATGAAGGGCTCTTTTCATTCACAATGAGCCATTGACAATGAACGATTCACCATTCTTCGGTGCTTTATGAGGAAATCTCATTGTCTTTCTTTCACAATTGCGATTGTGTCATTGTCAACGTTGTCTGTTGCATATGCGTAAATCATTGTCAGGAGGAGTGATGAGAACTCTTACGATTGAAGTGAATGTTATCTTTCTCATCAGCACAATTTTTCTTGGCTCCTGGTCTACGGTATTGGCCGATGAGGGGGTCACCCTGGAAATGTGGAGCCACTGGGGCAATGAGGCGATGAAAGCCCAGTTTATTGAGGAAACAATTGCCGCATTCGAGCAGCAGCATCCCAATGTTACCATCACACTTCGCTGGATTCCGAAAAACCTACTTTATCAAACCTTACAAAAGTTACTGCCAAAAGGACTCGGACCAGACATTTTTTACGGCGATCCTTATCCTGTCCATATCGGGAAATGGGTAGCGCAAGGATATCTGCTGAATCTTCGTGATAAATTGGACTGGAGCCGTTTTGCCAGCGACTCCTATTGTCCATTAAGATATTCTGATGGCAACATTTATGGCGTACCTGTCGAACTCGCTGAATATGCGATTTATTATAATAAAGACTTATTCACCGACGCGGGAATCATAATGCCATCATCGGGCAAATTCACAGATCAGGAATTCCTGGACATTGTCAAAACATTTAGAGCTCAGGATATCATTCCGGTCGCTGTTGGGAATCAGGATCGCGGCGTCGCCAGCAATATGCTGTTTCAGGGCTTACTGCTCCGTTTCGCAGGAGTCGAGAAGTTGATGGGCCTGAGATCTGGGAAGACGGCATGGAATGATGATGATATTGTTGCTGCTTTCACGTATATGAAACGGCTTCTTGATGCCAAAATATTCCCGGACAACATGAACCTTTTGAAGTATCATGAGGGTCGTCAACTTTTTGTGGAAGGCAAAGCGGCAATGTATGTCGAGGGAACCTGGTTTTTTGGGAAAATCGCCGATGAGCACGGTGCTCTTCCGGCTTATTTGGCCCATCGATTAGGAGCAATGGATTTTCCTGTTGTATCAAAAGGAAAGGGCAACTCGGCAATTGAACGTATGACCGGTGGATGTTATCTGATTCGCAGCAGCAGCCGGCATCCCCAGGAGGCTGTCCGTTTCCTGGATTTTCTGACAAGCTCTGAAAACAGTCTGCGATGGGTTCGTTACACGCAGTCTCCTTTTGCCGTTGGCGGGAAATTTCAGGAGCATATCGCCCAACCGTTTCTGCAGGAATTATTGCGTTCGCGCGAAGATATCACCGAGCTTTTGAGCCCGGGAATCGGATCATTGCTCACCCAACAAGAATTTCAGAGTTGGACTCGTGATGTTGGTATCGCATTTATGGGAGGCGGAATCTCGGTCGAGGAAACAATTCGACGTCTTCAACGCGCTCAAAAATGACCCGGTGTTTTCATTCAGCACTACGAATTTTGTGACAGTTGCTCACATGGATACACGGAAAAATACGTTTCATTCATGCTATGAATATCAAAACACGCTTGTATCCCGTTTTTGCCCCGTACTCGATCAAAGTCAGACTCATTCTCCTGTTCCTGTTAATCGCCATCATTCCTTTTGCCCTTGGCGGATATATTGCCTATTCTGCCGCATCAAAAGCATTGCATGTGAATGTGCAAGAGAAGTTGCTCCGAATCAGCATGACCACATTAGATTCGCTCGATCGTGTCCTCCTGGAACGTCAAAAAGACACTCAGATCTGGTCGACACTAGAACTTGCAAAACTTGCTCCACAGATCGGTTCGGGAATTGGCGGCGCATCAGAATTTGTTAACCAGCTCATCAAACGCTATCGTATGTACAATCTTATCATGCTGCTTGATGTTGAAGGAACGTGTGTAACAGTGAATACGGTCGATTATTTCGACCGCCGGGTTCCTACAAATGAACTGTTTCTGGGACAAAATTTTCAGGAAGCCTCGTGGTTTCAAAAAGCTCTCCACTATGATGATGTCGTCATTACAGATTGGCATTATTCACCCATTCTGGCAGCACTGGCAGCCAAATCCGGAGAAGCCGATGTCTTTAGCTATACACTCATCTTCTCCTCAGCCATCCGTGATGTTGACGGAACAACGATAGGAGTCTGGGTAAACTTTCTTCACTGGCAATATATTCAAGAACTGCTCGAACAAATCCCCACAGACCAGCCTGAAGCCTCGGCATCTGTCAAAAGTCTTTTATTATTGCCTGACAATGATACGATTATCGCTTCATCCAACATTGAGTCACGAGATGGGACGTCACTCTATGGCAAGAGTCTTTCACGCGATCTGAATCATGCTCAACTAACAGCGATGCTGATAGGGCTCGAAAAAGGCGTCTTCTCATATTCATGGGATGGGATCTCGAAAACTGTCACCCTGGTCAGAGAGCAAGGATTTGACAGTTATTTTGGAAAAGGTTGGGGGTATCTCATGATCTCGGATAACGCTTCAGCCGATGCCCAGATTCTGGCGTTGCGAACAAAAATGATGATTTTTGGAAGTATCTTGACAGTTCTGCTTGTGATTATTGCTTATACGATCGGTCATCGGGTCGCACACCCCTTAACCCTTCTCTCAGAGACAACCTCGGCCATTGCGAATGGTGATCTCACCCGCCATATTGCTCTTTCAGATGATGGCACGCCAGGGAAGGCCTCTCAGGATGAAGTGACCGTCCTACTCCATTCTTTTGGGAAAATGACCCAGAATTTACAGCATCTTATCCGCCAAATCAAAGAAGCAAGCCAGCGTGTCAATGAGGCATCCTCTCAAATCGCCACAGCGTTGCATCAACTCTCTTCAACCTCAACCCAACAATCCAGCACCATTATAAAAACGACACGTTCCATTGAAGAAATTTCGGCGAGTTCTCGACAAATCGCCCAAAACGCGACTTCAGTCGCTGAATTTGTCGAAACAACCGAACAACAAGTCCATACAGGTGTCAAAGCCGCTGTTGATACGTTGGCTTGCATTCATGCGATCAAACAGGCGAACGACCAGAATATGGAGCACGTTCAAGTCCTGCATGCCCGTTCGAAAGAAATCTACGAGATTGTAGAAGTCATTACTGCCATTGCCGAGCATACCGATCTTATCGCCTTTAACGCAGCGCTCGAGGCGGCGGGGGCAGGAGAAAAAGGACGTCGTTTTAGCGTAGTTGCCGATGAAATCCGTCATTTAGCCAACACTGTCGCCACCTCAGTTACACGCATCAAGCATAAAACGTCTGAAATACAACAGGGCGTTCATGCCCTTGTCGCCACATTTGAGACAGAAACAGAGCGTATTGAAACAGGAGTGACGGATATGCAGCTTCGTCTGACCTCCCTGGAGTCAATACTTGGAAAAATCGAGAAAACGACGACGTTAGTGACCCACATCTCTGATTCGACCTGGCACCAACAGATGTCTCACGAACAAATGGTACCGGTGTTACATAAGATGTCGCAAGAAACCCTGGGATTTCAAGAGATTACCCAGAACACGCTACATATTGTTGCCCAGTTGAATCTCCTCGCTGAGGAGTTACAACAATCGGTCGATGTGTTCCAATTAGAATAGTAGAATGGAGTTGAGTCTGCCGCCATGTTTATTATACTTCCGGTTAGTCATGAACATATGGAAGCTGCACGCTTTCCATACATTACGTTAGGGATCGTTCTGCTCAACACGCTCATCTTTCTTGTGACGGTCATCTCTGTGAATCACACGTCAGAACAGCATTTTCACCGGGAGGCAGAACTTGTCGAATACTACGTCAACTCGTATACGATCGAGCTGTATGCTCTCGATTTCCCCCAGGCAACCTTTGACAAACTCAGTCCAGGTTCTCAGCGCTATATCAGGGAATTCAAAGAATATACCTTTGATCGACTGATCACGAGTGAGCACGAAGATGCAAACGTACGCAAAGCTTTTCAGGCAGCGCAGGCTCATTTAGATCAACTGGTCGAAGCCTTTGAAGAAGCGTACCGTGATAATTTCATTCGGAAATACGGATATATCCCTGCTCGTGGAGGAATCGCCACGATTTTCTCGTCAATTTTCCTGCATGGTGGATTATTGCATTTGTTGGGGAACATGCTGTTTTTATGGCTTTCCGGTTGTAATATCGAAGATCGCTGGGGCCGAGTCATCTATCCGATTTTTTACCTTACCGGAGGCATCCTGGCGACTCTGGTGTACGGCGCAATGTATTCTGAAAGCACAATTCCCTTAATCGGAGCATCAGGAGCTATTGCAGCCGTTATGGGAGCGTTCATGATTCGAATGTACGCGACCAAAATCCATTTCGTCTATTTTTTCTTCTTTTTTTTTCGATTTCGACGAGGCAGGATTTCCGTTCCGGCTTATGTTGTCCTGCTGTTCTGGTTTTTGCAACAGTTCTGGGGTGTCATGATGGGGCAGCAAGGGGTTGCATTCTGGGCACATATCGGCGGTTTTGTCTTTGGAGCAGTTGTTGCGGTCCTGATGAAAATCAGTGGTATTGAAACACGGATCATTGCCCCGGCCATTGAAAAAAAGACAGCAATTGTCGATGAGCACCTTGCCCTTGGGGTCGAAAATCTTCGGAACCAGGATATTGAAGGCGCAATCCGGGAACTCAAGCTCGCCTTAAAGACAAATCCGAATGATCCGATTACGCATAATGAATTGAGCAAAGCGTATTTTGCCTACGGAAACACTCAATTGGCCCTCCGGGAATTCAAACGAACAATCTTCCTCTACATAAAACACGGAGAAATGGGGCATGCGGTCGATGAATATCTTGAATTGCACGCCGAAATGCCTCAACTCATGCTCGATCCGCCTCAGCAGCGAAAATTGGCAGAAGCTCTTGAAAAACGGGCTGAAACTGTACAGCGGCAACACTCCGA
>PDWJ01000968.1_pt1 | contig 39966 bp, 30 predicted proteins | sample 1430881 | NCBI WGS metagenome assembly PDWJ01 (sample SAMN01162460, study PRJNA174530) | Oral metagenome, whole genome shotgun sequencing project. | biome: Marine environment; feature: Marine mammal; material: Swab sample of the gingival sulcus; isolation source: swab sample of gingival sulcus...
ATTTATTCGCTTGAACAGGTGGCATTTTCCATCCGGAATTACAGTTAGATACAATTTCAACCAATGAAGTTCCTTTATTTTCTAATTGTAATTGGAAAGCTTTTTTTATGGCTTTTTTGCACTTACGTACATTTCCGGGCGTGTGAACAGATTGTCTTGTAACATAACAAGTTCCTGGTAATTGAGCAATAAGCTCAGTTATTTTTAATGGATAACCCATAGCAGCAACATCACGTCCATAAGGCGAAGTTGATGAACGCATGCCTTCCAACGTTGTTGGTGCCATTTGTCCTCCGGTCATACCATAAATTCCGTTATTCACAAAAATAATGGTAATATTTTCACCTCTGTTGCAGGCATGAATAGTTTCTGCCGTACCGATAGCCGCCAAGTCACCATCTCCTTGATAGGTAAACACGACCTTATCCGGCCAAATACGCTTAATACCGGTAGCCAATGCAGGCGCTCTACCATGAGCCGCTTGCTGCATGTCGATATTCATAAATTCATAAGCCAATACAGAACATCCCACAGGTGCAATACCAATGGTTTTTTCTGCCACACCCAACTCCTCAATTACTTCCATTGTAACTCTGTGAGCCGTACCATGACCACATCCCGGACAATAACTTAACGTTTTATCCGTCATGAGGGGTGTCTTCTTATATATAATATTTTCGGGTTGTTTTATATCTTGCATGATTAACCTCCTATAATTTTTTGTTCAAAATTCTCAAATATCTCTTCCGGTGAAGGAATCATACCACCAAAACGACCGTAATGTTCTACTTTTACCCTGCCATTTGCAGCTAAGCGAACGTCTTCAACCATTTGTCCGGCACTCATCTCTACACTAAGAATTCCTTTCACACCATTATCAATCAATTCCTGAATAGGTTTTGATGGGAAAGGCCATAAAGTAATTGGTCTTAACAATCCTAATTTAATGCCTTTTTCTCTTGCATATTGCAATGTTTTCTGACATAAACGAGAGCTTGTTCCGTATGCTACCAAAAGATATTCGGCATCATCACACATGATTTTCTCAAATCTTGTTTCATTCTCCTCAATTTCGCGATATTTCTTTTGTAACTTTAAGTTAAATTGCTCCTGTTTTTCAGGTACCAACTCCAATGATGTAATGATATTTCTGTTTTCACCTTTATTTCCAACAGTAGCCCAAGGGAAAGCTTTTCTAATTTCCTCTTCTGTACGACGAGGACGTTGTTCTGATAACATTACCTTTTCCATCATCTGTCCAATAGCACCATCAGAAAGAATTAAAGCCGGTGTTAAATATTTTTCAGCCAAATCAAAAGCAATGCCCAAAAAGTCATACATTTCCTGTACAGATGAAGGGGCTAAAGTGATTAATTTATAATCTCCATGTCCTCCACCTTTGGTAGATTGAAAATAATCCGCTTGAGAAGGTTGAATGGTTCCCAATCCGGGGCCGCCTCTAACAACGTTTGCTATTACACAAGGTAATTCCGCTCCGGCGATATATGAAATACCTTCAGCCATCAGCGAAATTCCGGGACTTGAGGAGGAAGTCATGGCTCGTTTACCGGTTCCTGCGGCACCATAAACCATGTTGATTGAAGAAACCTCACTTTCTGCTTGCAGAACAACCATCCCTGTACGTTGCTCAGGTCTCTCCGCCATAAGATATTCCATAACCTCACTTTGAGGGGTAATAGGATATCCGTAATAAGCATCAACTCCCGCTCGTATAGCAGCTTCGGCTAATGCTTCATTACCTTTCATTAATCTTAATTCTTTTTTCTCCATTATTAAGGTTATTTTTTATGCTAATTAGGGAGCTTCTAAAAAAATATAAGACCGTGTAAATATATATCAAAGTATGCCTTTTAGAAATAACCAAGGCAATAATCTTCGATAAATATTATATGTGTAAATCCATAAAACGGCCTGTATTTTTAGAAGTTTCCATTACTTTAGTCGTACTCTGTAAACTGTAATTACACCATCAGGACAAACTACTGCACAATTTGTGCATCCAATACATTCATCATGCATATTTTGCATGTAATGATAGCCTTTGCTGTTTACATTTTCCGACAACTCAATGGTACTTGTTGGACAATTACCCAAACAAACGGCACAGCCTTTGCATTTTTCTGTGTCAACCATTATGTCTCCTTTAACTTTAGCCATATGATTTGTTATATTTTTATTAAATTCTTTCCACGAAAGTAGATATTTTTTCCCATTATAAGCCTTAAATCCACACTAAAGTCATGATTTATAGGTTAATTTATAATCGATTTAAATTAAATATGTTTTTTCACTAAAAGAAGAAAGCTGGAAGCCCGAGATTTAAAGGCTAAAGCAAATTTTAACCCTTTTTTAAGACCATAATCATTGCCTTTATTATTTTCATTTAACCAATACCAATTTCTTTGCTAATTGAGTATTGTTTTGTTGAAATACCACAAAATAAACTCCTTCTTCCAAATCATTAGCATTAATATCATAAGTATGGATTCCGGCATTTTTCATGCTACTATTTTCTAGGACTTTAATCTCTTTCCCTAAGCCATTTACTATTGTAATTCTCAAATCGCTTGCCATTGTAAGTACATATTCTATAGTAGCTTTATGGCTAAATGGATTTGGATAAATATTGGCATAATCAGCCTCAATATCATTCACACCAATAGTTGCATAAAATGGTTGAGCAGGATTAGACCAACACCCATCTTCATTTCGAACAATCACAGTGTATAATCCGGAGGCAGGAATAACAAAGGCTTGCTCATTTGCCCCCTCAATGGGTTCTGCATCCATATGCCACTGATATTCGGCAGCCTCTGTTGCCATCAATGTATTTAATGCAGACATCTGAATTTCAGGTTGTGCAGGTTTTGAACTTACTGAAACTGTAATCGAATATTCCATTGTATTTGTTGTTCCATCAGTTACTTGCACTTTAAAATTAGTCGTTTCGTCAATATTTGCCATAGTAGATTGTCCGGTAGGATTATCAACTGCAGAAGCCGGAGACCATAAATAGGTATAGTGTCCAGAGCCTCCGGACACATTCACTGACAAGTTGAAATCAGTGCCGGGACACACAGGATTATCACTAGCAACTAAATCTACAATTAAATAATCTCCGGAAACAGTCATAGCCGGAAACGTAATACCATCTACCCATGCTTTATCTGCTCCTGAAGATTGAGACTCATTTTTTATATATTTCCATTCAAAAGTATGTGCTCCCGGTTCTACCGAATACTCTGCCAATGTCCAATCAATTTCTCCTGACCACGCACCTTTCTCAACATCATCAATATAGAAAATCAATTTATCATAGTTCAATTCGGAAGAAACTTTATAATAAAATGAAATATTTGATTGTGACACAACATTTCCATAAATATACATGGATGTGGTTTGGTTATCACTAATATCTCCTGATTGTGCAGAAGAAGAACCATCATGAAATTCATCACTTGTAGTTATCCAATTAGCATCTCCTCCAAAATTCCAATCAAGAGGAATAAAAACCGATTCAAAATATTCAGTAATAAGACCAATAGGTAATCCAAATGTTTTTACGAAAGTATATTCTCCGGTAGTAATCGTTAATTCAAAATCTGCAATCTCTCCGATATTGGCATTACCACTAATAGAAATCTGATATGTTGCATACCCTTGTTCATTTACAGCAATATCTCCAAGACTTAATTCTGCTGTTTCAACAAAGACATGATTATTAAGTGAAACCAATGTTGTCGTTACATCATTAGCCATGGCATGTCCTTTATTTAATACAGGAATTCGAAGACCTTCATTCTGTCCCACATCTAAAATATTATTATCTCCGGGAGCATTAGCAATTATCCATACTCTAGTCGTATCCAGTACCGGTGCATTGGCGATAAGATTAAGTTTACTAATCCATGTTTCGTTTGCATTATCAGTCATTACCATATCAAAAGTTGCTTGATGTTGGTCAGGCACATTATTTGCCAATGCAAAAGAAAAGGCATCATTAATGGTAACCATTTGTTCAGAATCAACCGTTCCAATAGCAGCACTATTTTGAGTAATGGTGAAATAATCATCCACACCTTCTACTACCGCATTCACCCCATTGACGGTTTCCGTACCTTCATTTACAATATTTACATCAATAGAAAAGTTTTCTCCGGTTTCAATCACTTGGTTGTCATCATCATTTACCGTAAAACCATCTATAGTTAAATAAGCACCACCTCTAACCATTTTGGTACTGATGTCTTCATAATTGAAAGGCATATTGATTTTTCCAAAATCATTACTATGAACCTGACTTGTATTTAATAAATTAATAGCGTAAAGCTGTGAAAAGCCGAAGATGAAAGCTATTAACAAAGCAAAAGTTAGTATAAAACGTTTCATGATAGTTTATTTTTTTATTTGACATAATATGTTAATATTGAAAGAACTACAAAGATACTGAATTTTATTATTAATTGCAATATAAATCTATAAAAACAAAAATAGGTTGACATTTAGCCAACCTATTTTCTCAATTTAGAATACTTGTTTCTGTATCTTTATTATAAAGTACTAATCTTTAAAGATTAGATTATTATTTACAAAAATCTAACAAAGTTTTGCAGAATAAAACTCTCGATTCAATCTGGCAATGTTTGTTACTTTGATACCTTTAGGACATTCTGCCTCACACGCATACGTGTTAGAACAATTACCAAACCCAAGTTCATCCATAGCCTTAACCATGTTCTTTGCTCTTTCTTTCGCCTCTACCCTACCCTGTGGCAATAATGCCAACTGTGATAATTTAGCCGACATAAACAAGTTTGCCGATGCGTTTTTACAAGCAGCTACACAAGCACCACAACCAATACAAGCAGCAGCGTCAAATGCTTTATCTGACTTTTCTTTATTGATAAGAATAGCATTGGCATCTGTTGGTATTCCTGTATGAACAGAAATATAGCCTCCGGCTTGAATAATCTTATCAAAAGCACTTCTATCCACCATCAAATCTTTGATGATTGGGAAAGCTACTGAACGCCATGGCTCAATAGTAATAGTTTCTCCATCTTTAAAGTTACGCATATGCATCTGACAAACGGTAATTTTTTCATCCGGTCCGTGAGGACGTCCGTTGATATATAGACTACACATTCCGCAGATACCCTCACGACAATCGTGGTCAAAAGTAATTGGCTCTTCAAAATTATTAACCAAACTTTCATTAAGGATATCAATCATTTCTAAGAAAGAACAATCCGGAGATATATTTTCAACTTTATAGGTTTCAAATTTGCCTTTACTTTTGGCATTTTTCTGTCGCCATACTTTTAATTTTAAATCCATAATATTGTTTTTTTATACATTAAAAAAATTGAAGATTACTTATAGTTACGAGTTTTCACTTCAATATACTCATAACTCAACGGCTCCTTATGCAAATTTGGTTTATCTTCACCGTTATACTCCCACGCACTTACAAAGGTGAAATTTTCATCATCTCTCAACGCCTCACCTTCTTTAGTTTGATACTCTTCTCTAAAGTGTCCACCACAAGATTCTTCACGGGTTAACGCATCATAAGCCATCAACTCACCCAACTCTAAGAAATCGGACAAACGTGAAGCTTTTTCCAACTCTGTATTCACTCCGTCTTTTTCTCCCGGTACTCTCACATTTTCCCAGAAATCTTTTCTCAACTCACGAATTTCAGCAATAGCACTTTCCAAACTCTCTTTGGTTCTTGCCATACCTACTTTATCCCACATAATTCTTCCCAATAATTTATGATAATGATCTACAGAATGTTTTCCTTTTATACCTATCAATTTGTTTAATAAATCATTGGTCTCTTTTTCTGCTTTATCAAATTCCGGTGTATCTGTTGGAATTGGTCCTACACTAATTTGGTCTGCCAAATAACTTTGCATGGTATAAGGCAATACAAAATATCCATCAGCAAGTCCTTGCATCAATGCAGAAGCTCCCAAACGGTTAGCACCGTGGTCTGAGAAGTTAGCCTCTCCTCCGGCAAATAATCCCGGAATAGTGGTTTGCAATTCGTAATCTACCCAAATTCCACCCATGGTATAGTGTACCGCAGGATAAATCATCATTGGCGTTTCATACGGATTGTCATCTACAATTTTTTCATACATTTGGAATAAGTTACCATAACGTGCTTCAATCACATCTTTTCCCAATCGGTTAATGGCATCTTTAAAATCAAGAAATACTGCCAATCCTGTTGAGTTCACACCATAACCGGCATCACAACGTTCTTTAGCCGCTCTTGAAGCCACATCCCTTGGTACAAGATTACCAAAAGCAGGATATCTTCTTTCCAAATAATAATCTCTATCTTCTTCTTTTAAATCTGTTGGCTTGATTTCGCCTCTTCTAAGCTTTTCGGCATCCTCTTTTTTCTTTGGCACCCAAATTCTTCCGTCATTTCTCAAAGACTCACTCATCAAAGTTAATTTCGACTGGTAATCACCATGAACCGGAATACAAGTCGGATGAATCTGTGTAAATGATGGGTTTGCAAAGAAAGCTCCTTTTCTATAAGCACGGAAAGCTGCAGAACCATTGGAAGCCATCGCATTGGTAGAAAGGAAAAATACATTTCCATATCCTCCTGTAGCCAACAATACAGCATGTGCCGAATAACGCTCTAATTCTCCGGTAACATTGTTTCTCACGATAATTCCTCTTGCTTTTCCATCTACAACTACAAGGTTCATCATCTCCCTACGGGTGTATAATTTTACCGAACCTTTGTGTACTTCTTTACTTAATGCACCATAGGCACCCAACAACAACTGTTGTCCGGTTTGCCCTCTGGCATAAAATGTTCTGGAAACCAAAGCGCCTCCAAAAGATCTGTTATCTAATACCCCACCATATTCACGAGCAAAAGGAACGCCCTGTGCTACGGCTTGGTCTATAATATTATTACTTAATTCTGCCAAACGATATACATTGGCTTCACGAGAACGGTAGTCACCACCTTTTACGGTATCATAAAATAAACGATAAACAGTATCGCCATCATTGTGATAATTTTTGGCTGCATTGATACCTCCTTGTGCTGCAATAGAGTGGGCTCTTCTTGGGCTATCCTGAATACAGAAAACCTTTACATTGAATCCTAATTCGCCTAAAGAAGCAGCTGCAGCACCTCCGGCTAATCCGGTTCCCACTACAATAATATCAATCTTACGTTTATTGGCCGGATTCACCAAATCTTGGTGATCTTTATAGTTTTTCCACTTTTCGGATATATGTCCTTCCGGTACTTTTGAGTTTAATTTTGTCATAACTTTTTCTAATTATACTGTAAAATTGAATTATTGAAACATGAAATATAATGGAATAATAGTGAATCCCACACATATAATTAATGCATATATACTTCCAATTACTTTAATTGCCAGTGTATATTTATCATGGTTAAATCCCAAAGTTTGGAATGCAGACTGGAATCCATGATTGATATGTATTGCCAATCCTATAAAAGCTACAATATATATAATAGAGTATAATAAGCAGTTTTCGAATAAATATTTGGCAATTTCATAAAAATGTTCATGTGCATGTAAGGCTTGTTGTGCCGTTAAGGCTCCTTCCATAGGTTTGGTCAACCCTATTTTTATAAAATAGAAATGCACAAAGTGAAGAATAAGGAAAAGGAAAATAATGATACCAGTATGTATCATATATCTTGAACCAAAAGAGGTTTTACTTTTACCGTACACAGCATATCTGTGTGAGCGTGCTTTCCAGTTCTGAAACTGTACAATCAATCCCATAATAATATGGATGATAAATGTCAAAAACAACACCTTTTCAAAAATACTAATCACAGGATTGGTCCCCATAAAATGGGCTGCCTCAACAAAAACTTGTTGATGATTCTCCGTAATTGGAAGCAAAAACAAGTTTATACCCATATGTACTAATAGAAATAAAAGCAAAAATAGGCCTGCTAATGCTAAAATTAGCTTTTGAGTAAGTGATGATAAATAGAATCTTTTTTTACTCATAATTTTACATTTTTAATTATAATTATATAAATTTGTTACTGTAAAAGTAAGTCTTATTGTTTAATAAAATAGATAACTCAAAATAATTCTTACACTAATTACAGAAATTTATCATGATTCTAAATAATAAAAAATGATTAAAAACACTAAAAATCAATCAACACTCTATAAAAAGAACAGAAAAAAGTTAACCGGATTAATTCCCAAAAGCAGCCTTCTTATTTTACATTCTAACGATGAAATGCCAAGGAATGGTGATCAAACCTTTCCTTACAGGCAAGATTCCAACTTTTATTACTTTACTGGAATAGACCAGGAAAAATCCGTTTTTATGCTCCATAAAGACCAAAATGGAGCAACTTCTGCTTATCTTTTTATCATCAAATCAAACCCACTGTTAGAAATCTGGAACGGACATCGCCTTACCCTTGATGAAGCGACAGAAGTATCAGGCATAAAACAGGTATTTACATTGGATGATTTTGATTTTAAGTTGCGGGAATTAATGCTAAAAAGCGATCAGGTTTTCTTAAATCAAAATGAATATTTGAAGTTTATCACTGAAGTTGAAGTACGGGAAAATCGTTTTACCAAAACCCTAAAACAGCAATATCCTACCCATGAATACAAACGTGCCGCTCCTTTATTAACGAAATTGCGATTGGTAAAAGAACCGGAAGAAATTGATGTGATGCAAAAGGCTTGCGATATTACAGAAAATAGTTTCTATCGTGTTATCAACACCTTAAAACCTGAAATGAATGAATATGAGGTGGAAGCAGAATTAACTTATTCATTTTTAAAGCAAGATGCTTCGGGACATGCTTATGCACCCATTGTGGCTTCAGGTAAAAATGCTTGTGTATTGCATTACATTACCAATGATATGGTTTGTCAGGATGGGGATTTATTATTACTTGATTTTGGAGCGGAATATAAAAATTATGCAGCCGACTGCTCACGCACTATTCCTGTAAACGGAAAATATACAGACAGACAACGTGCCTGCTATGAAGCCGTATTACGCGTACAAAAGAAAGCCATAGCATTGTTTGTGCCCGGCAATAGCATCAATATTGTGGATGTTGAAACCAAAAAAATGATGGAACAGGAAATGATTAACTTGGGTTTATTCTCGCAAGAAGATGTTAATCAGCAAGAAAAAGAATTTGAATGTTTATCAAAATATTTGATGCATGGCGTTTCTCATTTTATTGGTTTGGATGTACATGATGTAGGTGACAAGGATACACCTTTTGAAAAAGGAATGGTACTAACCATCGAACCCGGACTTTATATTCCGGAAGAAAATATCGGTATACGCATTGAAGATAATATTATGGTAGATGATGTGCCGGTAAATTTGATGAAAAACATTCCAAAAGAAATTGAGGATATTGAACGACTGTTTGAAACAGTAAGAAGAGAAAATCAATCATAAATAACATCTCGGCACAAATTTGCTTGTAACCTCACAAATTCATTCGATGCAACTAACCTAAGTAATATTTACTAAAAGAATTGATAGCCAACAATCAAAGAAAGCAAAAGACCTCAGAGGTTTTTAAAATCTCTGAGGTCTAAAAATATTGTTTATAAAAGACTTTGGACATTTTGACTTAAAAAGCCAATAAAAGGTCAAAGCCTAATACCTTAACAGTGTAATTGATTGTTTTCGTTAAAACGCTGTAATCGCTTTTTCAATTCAGGAAACTGGCTTTTTGAAACCAATGAAACACAAGCTCTCAAACCTTCTGTCCTGTTACTTCCTGCACTTTCTAATGAAATGGCACTGATACCATAATATAACAACTCTCTATTAAGTTGTTCTCCTGTCATACCGGGATAAGAAAATGTGAAATAAAAACCATCGGCAATAGGCTCTTCAAGATCTTTGTCATACACAATATCAAACCCATTTTCTATAAAGAAAGTTTTCATTTCTTTGGCTTTTTCACCATATTCTTTTACCGCTTCCACAAAGTTGTATTCTCCGTCATTAACTGCTTTGAGTACTGCTGCCAAACCATATTGCGGTGTATGTGCTGTTCCGGAACTCAAACAGTAAATCGTATCAAAAACCATCACATGACCAAACTCATCTGAATTGTAAAAACGTTTCAATGCAGGAAATTTAGCATGAAATAAATCATTGGAAATGATAAACATTGAAATACGCTGTCCGGCATAGCTAAATGCCTTAGAACCACTAATTAATTGGATGAAATTCTTGGTGTATTTTGCCACTGTAGGCTGATATGGCGGCACACCTGGTTTTGATAAATCATTACGGAAATCCATAGCAAAATAAGCCAAATCTTCAATTACAATTGCATTATATTTCTCAGCTAATTCTCCAATAATCTGAAGCTCTTCTTCTTTAAAACAAACCCATGATGGATTGTTGGGATTTGAGTAAATAATACTGGATATGTTGCCTTTAGAAAGATATGATTCTAACTTTGCTCTTAATTTCTCACCACGATATTCATATACATCAAAACGTTCAAATTTCACATTCAATACTCTACACTGCGCTTTTTGTACCGGAAATCCGGGATCAATAAAAAGTACGGTGTCTTTCTCTTCGTGTAATCGTGTAGTGGTTAGAAATGCAGCAAATCCACCTTGCATAGAACCTACAGTAGGCAAGCAACATTCCGGACTAACATCAATATCCATAAAATTCTTTACAAATCTTGACATTTCTTTCTTTAGTGCAGGTGTTCCCTGAATATCAGGATAAATAGCTGCCACACCACTATTCAACGCTTCAATTTCAGCATCAATTGCAATGCGAGATATTGGCAATCCGGGAATGCCCATTTCCATACGAATAAATGGCACACCAGTTTCAGTTTCTATGTCATTTACCAATTTCTTGATTTGACGAATAGAGGCATGACTAACTTTGTCAATATTATTCTTAATCAATATTTTATCTACAGTCGTTCGTTCAATTGGAATATTCATGATTTTATTATTTTTTTGTTTTATTTATCTTCATCACATGTATTACACGTACACATCAAATTTCTATCTCCATATCCATCATCAATTTTGGTTACGGCAGGGAAGTATTTATCCATGTAAGCATTTCTTTCAAGGGCAAAAGCGGCTTCACGACGAGTATAAGGGTAATCCCAATTATCATCGGTAATCATTTCGCAAGTATGTGGTGCATTTTTAATCACATTATTTGCCTTATCAGCTTTTCCCTCTTCAATGGCTTTTATTTCCTTACGAATTTGAATCATTACATCAATAAAATAATTCAACTCCTCAAAAGATTCACTTTCCGTAGGTTCAATCATCAATGTTCCATGAACAGGGAAAGCAACTGTAGGAGCATGAATACCAAAATCTTGAAGTCGTTTTGCAATTTCTCCTACTGTTACATCTGCCGAATGGGCAAAACTGTTGCAGTCGATAATAAATTCATGTGCTGCACGGCCATTTAAACCGGAATATAAAATTGGATAATGTTCTTTTAATCTGTCTTTAAGGTAATTAGCGTTAAGCATTGCATACGCTGTAGCTGCTTTAAGTCCATTGCCACCTAATAACTTAACATATCCGTAAGCAATTGGTAATACCAATGCACTACCGTACAGTGCCGAAGAAATAGCTTTAATAGCTTGAGGCTTGTTGTTTGGTGTTACCGGATTTGAAGGTAAAAACGGTACTAAATGAGATTTTACACCAATAGGTCCAATTCCCGGACCACCTCCACCATGAGGAATGGCAAAAGTTTTATGTAAATTTAAGTGACAAACGTCAGCACCAATGAATCCCGGATTGGTATAAGCGACCTGTGCATTCATATTGGCACCGTCCATATACACTTGTCCGCCATTTTCGTGTACAATATCCACAGCTTCTCTCACACGCTCTTCAAAAACACCATGAGTAGAAGGATAGGTAATCATAAATGCGGCTAATCTATCTTTATTTGCTACCGCTTTTTCTCTCAAATCATCAATATCAATTTCACCTTTTTCTGTTGATTTGATAATCACAATTTCCATACCCGCCATGGCTGCACTGGCAGGATTTGTACCATGTGCTGATGCCGGAATAAGACATACATTTCGCTGTCCCTGCTGTTGTTGCTTGTGATAAGCTCTGATGGTCATCAATCCGGTATATTCGCCCGAAGCTCCGGAATTAGGTTGGAAAGAAATCTCATCAAATCCTGTAATTTCTTTCAAAATTTCATTAAAATCACGAATCAACTCCAAATATCCTTGAGCTTGATCTTGAGGCACAAATGGATGTATGGCTGAAAATTCAGGGAAACTCAATGAAAACATCTCTGTAGCTGCATTCAATTTCATGGTACATGAACCCAATGGTATCATGGTGCGATTTAATGCTAAATCTCTATTTTCCAATCGTTTCATATATCTCATCATCTCAGTTTCAGAATGATATCTATTAAAAATATCTTGTTTCATAAACCTTGATTGACGAATTGATGCTTTAGGTACTTGAAGATTTTCATCTTGCAATGCCTTTTCGTTCATCGCATTAAAATCTTTTCCTGCTACCTTAGCAAAAATAGCAAGAATGTCTGCCACATCAGCTTTAGATGTAGTTTCGTCTAAACTAATAGAAAGATGCTTGTCATCAATATAATAGAAGTTTATTTTTTGTGCTAACGCTTCTTTTTTAATCGCTTCTGTAGAGATGTTATCCAACTCAATGGTTAGAGTGTCGAAAAAGTGCTGATTGACAATCTTAAATCCTAATTCAGATAAGTTATCACGTAGTAATTTTGTATGTGAATGAATATCTTTAGCAATATTTTTCAATCCTTCTTCACCATGATACAACGTGTAAAAACCTGCCATAATCGCTAATAAAGCTTGAGCAGTACAAATGTTTGAAGTCGCTTTTTCTCTTTTGATATGCTGTTCACGGGTTTGTAATGCCATTCTCAAGGCTCTATTTCCTTTTTTATCGATGCTAATTCCGATAATTCTTCCCGGAATATGTCTTTTGTAGGCTTCTTTTGTAGCAAGATAAGCAGCATGAGGCCCACCAAATCCCATAGGGATTCCAAAACGCTGTGTTGAACCTACTGCAATGTCTGCACCCCACTCTCCCGGAGGCGTTAATAATGATAAACTTAAAATATCTGCCGCAGCAATAACCAACATCTCAAACTCATGAGCATCGCTTGCTAATTTACCAAAATCCAATACATTACCTTCAGTATCAGGATACTGGACAATAGCTCCAAAATAGCTGTCATCAAATTTATAAGCGGTAGCATCACCCATTACAATTTCTATTCCCAAAGGCTCAGCTCTGGTAGCAACTACATCAATGGTTTGTGGGAATAATTTATCAGAAACAAAAAACTTATTGGCATTGGCTTTTTTCTTCTTTCTTGAACGACTATTGTATGCCAAAATCATGGCTTCTGCCGATGCTGTACCCTCATCAAGCAATGAGCTGTTGGCAATTGGCAATCCGGTTAATTCTACAATAGCGGTCTGAAAATTCAACAAAGCTTCCAATCTTCCTTGAGAAATTTCAGCTTGATAAGGTGTGTAAGATGTGTACCAACCCGGATTTTCCAATACATTTCTTTGGATAACACCCGGCAAAATGGTGTTGTAATACCCTAATCCAATGTAGGATTTAAAAATTTTATTTTTATCACCTAATTTTTTGATCCATTGATAATATTCATGTTCACTAATACCTTGTGGTAAGTTAAGGTCTTTTTTTAAGCGAATATTTTTAGGAATAATTTCATCAATTAAAGACGCAACAGAGTCTGTATTTACAACTTTAAGCATTTCGCTAACCTCTGATTTAGAGGGCCCATTATGTCTTTTTATAAAGTTATTGGTTATCATTTGTATATTATTTTTCTTGAATTTTTTATATTTAATCAAATTGAATGCACAAATATAAAAATCTTTTAAAAAATGAAGAGGTAATTTTACACAAAGATGATTTTGTATTTCACAATACTTTTTTAATTTAAAACTTAAAAACAAAGAATAATCGATAGCATTTTAATTATCAATACTTTAAAACCCACTGATAATTAACTTTTGATATAATTCCTCTTTTTGGGGTTTTTCAGTTTCCATCATACAAAAAAGTATCTTTTTGCAGAGACCAAATTTACCCAATATCAAAACAACACTCCTATTTTTTACGAAGAATCAAAACAACCAGCAAAATAACAGACAAACTAAACAAACCAATTACAATATTAAATTTATATTGAACCTCTTTTTTCAGATTCAACAATGATTCACTCATTCTAATACTTCTTAAATGATTCATTTCTACCAAAAAATGATTATAAGCTTTGTTTTTATAACTATTTTCCAGCAATAATTGCATTTCCTTTGATGCATTTTCAGAAATTGGTGGCGGAATAAAATTCATGTTATTTAGAAATGGTATATCAAGATTTGTTGCATTTCCACATGAACTAATTTCTATATAATCATGCAAATCATTAGCAAAAGCAAGCCAACGTTCTCCACATTTCGGATTAATTAAACAATCACCTAATAGCGCTTTAAATACAACATCCTTAATGGTATGATGTCCTTTAAAGACTTCATAAGGTTTAATATAAAAGAAATCTCCCTCTTTTTTTATAACCTCTCCTAAAAACACCATATCAGATATCTTAAACTCTTCTGATATTGTTATCGTTTTACAATCACATGAATAAGTTTTTACTCCTATAAAAAGAAGTAATAAAAGTATCGTATTTTTATAAGTAATCGTCATCATATTTCGCCCATTCATATTATAATCCCACAACTCCTTCCATTACTTTTTCTAAGTCTTCTGCTATTTTCACAAACTCATCTGCCGTAAGTATTTGAGCATATACGATACCATGGGTTGCTCGCAATAATGGCGATTCATTAGAATAGAAGTAATCTTTACCCAAAACCAATTGCATCTGACGCATTTGCTCTACACATATTTTTTGTGCCAAGCGACTAAATTTACCATTGTATTCATGACTTGGAAAAGAAGCATTTACCTGACTTAAATAACATTCTTCAAAAGTGTTTTGCATAATATCAAAAGAGTTCAAAGATACAGGAACAATCATGTTGATATCAGCAGGATGATAACGAAACCATACATTACGATACCCCATAATTTTAAGATTTGACAAATCCTTTTCTTTTTGCCACTCTTTTACGGCACCTGCTATGGTTTGTAACACTTTATAATGCGTATCAGGCCCACTTCCTTCAGGATCCATTGTTAATGAAATGGTCGTTGGCTGATATTTTCTAAACTCTTCCAATACCGGCACAACATCTCTTTCTCTATTCGGCTGTTCAGTAAAAATATCTCCTTTGTAGAATCCCAAACGCAGATGATGAACATTAGAAGTACGCACACCATAATGTCCCCAAACCAAATCTTCCTCAAATTCACGAATCATACCTTTCAAAAGCTGTATTTCCCGTTTATCTTTAGCACCTGAATAAGTCGTTTTCAGTTGTGTAATAATATCATGAACAACTTCTGTTAATTGAGTTTCGTTGGTAATTTTATACACTTCTATCAAAGCCCTCACAATTCTATGTGACACACCTCTGCGTTTTTCAAAATCATTATGCTCAGCAATTGAATCCAAATAATGAGATACATCTTTAAATGTCTTCAATTTATAGCCAATTTCAAAAAAATCAGGATATTTCAACATCTGAATTTTCTCTTGCGACATCATCTCCAACACATCTTCCAAACGCTCTATCACAAAACCATTCGTAACTGCCGTAAATCCACTGGTAAGCACTGAAAAATGGATATCATTGGTATGCGACCGCAATTGTCGGTTTACATACGGAAATATCCCCAACAAAATATCATCGTGATGAGGACCTGTATGATACACCGTTTCATTCCTTGTTTTTTGCATACCCAATTCCAATTTTTGTTTTATCCCATTGATAACCTTTTGAAGGGTATTTTCAGACTTATCCGGAATATGTTTGCAATACTCATCTGCATTCAAATCTTCCATTGTCATATTGCCTACATACTTATCTATTTTTTTACTTAAATCTATAATTGCCCTTTCTGTTTTCTGGTCGTTCCAATCATCTGAAAAATAGTAATGATTTACACTATCTTTTAATGTTATAGCCGCTCCTTGTGTAAGATAAAAACGTGCATTTTTGCATTTATGTAGCGCACTGGCAGGATATTGTACGGAAGCTTTATTTTCCAAAGATGCTTTCACAATATTGGCTTTAGCTTCCCCCGCAGCAAAGATAATTGCTAAAACATCAGGATTATAGGTAATGGTTTCCAAACCAATAGTAATAACCAAACGGTTTTTTGACACCTCTATTCCACCCAAATCACCGGCAGCTACAGCTTGTGTTTCAAAATTAGTTGCTGTAAGGCGTGTAGTGCTATAATGATGACTACCTCTTACATTGAAAGCAATGTGTCCATCAGGCCCAATACCACCCAAGAAAAACCCAATACCTCCACATTCTCGTATAGCTTGTTCATATTCGCTGCACCATTGATCAATCATAAAAATAGACTTTTGTTGCATTTCTTCTTCTCTGCTTTGTGGCGACCTAAAACGCAAAGAAAGGTCAATGGCATAGTCTGGAAAAACCTCTAAAAAATGGAGGTTGTTGTATAATGGTATTTTATTGCTATCTATCAGCAAAGCCTTATCAGGATTTAACCCAAAGCCCTCCACATAATATTTATTCACATAATTATAAAAACTATTATGTTGTTGGGAATCTATGGGATAAAATTCATCTATTTGCACAAAACGCAATTGACTCAGATTAGGTTTTTGCATTAAACCTAACCCATAACGCGCCCTTAAACCTTGTCCTTTACTATTGTTCCAGTTTTCTAGCAAATAACGCGTATATTTAATAAAATATTCAGGGGTTTTTCCTGTGGGTAAACTGATAATTCCTTCCGGATTTTCAGCTGCCCATTCTAAAAAACGTAATGCCGTTACCAAACCTAATTCAGGAAAGTTATCCACCCTCAAATAAGGCATTTGAGTGGTTATTTTTTGATTAACCGAACGTGTATATACAGTTTGTTCTATTTTTGAAGTAAAATGCATACTAAATAATTTTAAAAAAAAACGAAGATACAAAAATCTATAATATAAAACATCTGTAATTGTCTTTTAAATTTGAGGTTTATTTAAATCCAAAACACATAATCAGAAAAGAAAATTATAAGGTTTTATGATTCTTATCCCGATAAAAATAACTATCTTAGCGTAAAATATTTACAAATGAAGTTTTTCACATCACTTGGAACATACGTACAAATTATGTTAAGGGCACTTAGGAAACCCAACAATAACAAACTTTTTTTCAAGAAGTTATTATTAGAAATGTACGAAATTGGAATAGGCTCTCTTGGCATTGTATTTATCATATCCATATTTATTGGTGCTATTTTAACCATACAAGTAGCTGTTCAAGGTAGCAATCCGCTATTCCCAAGCTATTTAATTTCGTATGGGGTAAGAGAATCTATGATTTTAGAGTTTTCATCCACAATTATTGCACTTATTTTATCTGGGAAGATAGGATCTCAGATAGCTTCGGAAATTGGAACTATGAGAGTAACAGAACAAATTGATGCTTTAGAAATTATGGGCGTAAATTCTGCTAATTATCTAATTGCTCCTAAACTCATCGCTGCCTGCATTACCCTTCCTATTCTAACCATTTTAAGTATGTTTTTAGGGATTTGGGGAGGTTATTTATCCAATTTAGTTATTAATGTGGTAACCCCTCAAGAATTTAATGCCGGCTTGCAAATGGAATTTGAAATCTATAAGGTTTATTATTCATTATTTAAGATGTTGGTTTTTGCCATTATCATCACCACCGTATCCGGCTATCACGGTTATAATGTAACGGGCGGTTCTTTAAATGTTGGGAAAGCCTCCACACATGCCGTAGTGCATAGCAGTATTATCATCATATTTTTCAATCTTTTACTTACACAACTTTTACTATAATGATTAAGGCTATTGATGTTCAAAAGAGTTTTAGTGACACCAAAGTGCTTAAAGGCGTTAATGCTGAATTCCATAAAGGAAAAACAAACCTGATTATTGGGCAAAGTGGTTCCGGAAAAACTGTAACGCTAAAATGTTTGGTTGGATTATACAATATTGATTCCGGAAGGATTTTATATGACAATCGAGATATTTCTTCTATTTCATTGAAAGAAAGACGACATATCCGCAAAGAAATTGGCATGTTGTTTCAAGGTGGGGCATTATTTGACTCAATGACTGTAGAAGAAAACATTTTATTTCCATTGGAAATGCATACACAACAATCAAAAAAAGAGAAAATAAACCGCGTCAATTTTTGCTTGGAAAGGGTTGATTTAAAAGGGGCTAATAAAAAATATCCCGGCGAATTAAGTGGTGGCATGATAAAAAGGGTTGCTATTGCAAGAGCCATTGCGCTTAACCCAAAATATTTGTTATGTGATGAGCCCAATTCCGGATTAGACCCCAAAACAGCAAATATTATTGACAAACTCATTCATAAAATTACGGTTGATTTCAACATGACAACCATTATTAATACACACGACATGAATTCCGTATTGGAAATTGGTGAAAACATTGTGTTTATTAAAGATGGAAAAGTAGAATGGGACGGCAATAAAGATACATTTTTATTTACTGATAATGAATCGTTAAACTCATTTATCTATGCCAATAAAATAACCCAACAACTTAAAATTGCTTACAAAAAAAATAAATAACTGTTTATGAATTTATTAGATATTCTCATCCTCATTCCTATTTTATTACTTGCTTTTCAAGGATTCAGAAAAGGCTTTATTATTTCTGTTGCTTCTTTGATTGCCCTGATATTAGGTATTTATGCATCAGTTTATTATTCAGATATTACTGAAACCTATATCAACTCATATTTTAGCTTGACTGATAAACAATCACATGTTTTGGCATTCATCCTCACATTCATCATTGTTGTGATACTTATTCATCTGATTGGTAAAATCATTCAACGATTCTTTAGTCTGATAGCCTTGTCTTTTTTGGATAAAATGGTTGGGGCAGCTTTTGGCATTTTAAAAGCTGTTATATTTGTCAGTGCTATCTTCTGGGTTATTCATAATTTTGATAGCAATCAAAAAATTATTTCCCAAAAATTAAAACAAGAATCTATATTTTATCAGCATGTTTTTATGTTTGTTCCAACCATATTACCCATGATTGACATGGATATTTTAAAGTTTGAAGATAAAAATACCAATGAAGAAAATGATGCGCAAATTGTATGATTTCAAAAAGTAAATAGGATTATTTTTCTTTCCCAAGAATAACTCCGGACACATTCCAAGAACTAAAATAATTTCCTTCCGATTTTCCCGTAGGGATGGCTATTGAAAATGTATGTTTACCTTTTTTCAAATTTCGTAACGGAATATAAAATGGATTGGAAAGACTACCGGGACACCATCCCGAACGGCTTAAATCTGAAGATGATATACCATTCCAAAAATTTCCCGAAGCCGGATTATATTTTCTAAAATCGCTACAATCTTCCCGCCAAGGGGTAACACTGTAAATCAATTGGTTATCCAAATATATTCTATTTTCTTTTTGATTAAACTCATCGCCGCCTCCCCAGCCGCCATGTCCGGTAGTGATAAATCTTAATACTGGATCTTCTATTTCTTCGGTAATTTCAAACGTTACAGTAAGCGAGTCTTTTTCAAACATTGTAGCATAGGGTTGCCCTGCCATTTCAAGAATATTTAATGTGTTGAAAACAGACATAGCGATATATTTTTGTTCTTTTTCTACCAATTTTTTGCGTTCATTGGGATGATAATCCAAGTGAAAGCTAATTTGATGTCCGCCTTTGTCATAATTAGCAATATATGCGCCTATCCAAACCTCTTTTCCGGCATAACTTTTCAATACTTCCGTTAAATCTTGCTCATAAGTTACTGATTTTTCCCATGTTTTGTCTTTTAATGTCCGTTTATCATTAAAATGTCCTACCCCAAACGGTGTAAAAAAGCGAATTAACTCCAATGGTGGCACATAATTTTTCGTACAAACCACACCGGGATATTCTTTTCCTGCAGCAACAATGTGTGGTAACACCTCGATAGAATCTTGCAACGCATCTAAAAAAGATTGTTTTTTATGGGTTGGAATGATAAAAATCGAACCGGTTCTATCATAAGCATCTCCCAAAGATTGTTCTTTGAGCACACCATAAATGGTATGACTATTCAAATTTGGCAAAGTGATTTTTTTTACTGCAATGGTACCTTTAGCATAGTGATACACATTAGATTTGTCGGGCGAAGCAAGTTTATCATGACTAAAATTAATTTGCACATTATTAAAAATATCTACTTTCGTAATGTGGCTACTGGCTAATTTTTCTCTAAATTCATGGGAGGTTAATATCTCTCCCCAATTTTGAGGAAGTTGTATCAGTTGATTGCTTTCCTCAGCTTTAACTGCTTGATAACCATAATTGCCATTAATGATTACTTCAAGTACAGTTCCGTCCAAAAATCCCAATGATGGATAAGGTGTTGCGCCTGTTTTTATAGTTTTTGTGTACCAAAACTCAATTTTGTTAGAAAACAATACCTTATAGGCATGATAACAAGTATAACCCAATATGGTTTTGGTGGTATCGGTAAAGGTAAAATCCTTATTTGATGATAATGTATCTCGGATTGAAAAGATTTGATCTTTCAAATCTGCCCTTTTGTAATAAAGCTCATTAGAAAAATCAATGTATTCTTTTTCCTTGGCAACAGTCTCAATCAATTGAGTATAATCTACCTTTGTTTCGCAGACAAGAAATTGCTTATTTGACAAAACTACGCGATGAGTTGAAGTGGTGTCTAATTTCTGATTTTCAATTCTTTGATAAGTAATTTTATATCCGGTTTGGGCAAAAGCAGTTATGCTAAAAACCATTAGCAATATGATGAGGTAATTATTTTTTTTCATGTTGTTTTTTAGATTTTTGGAGTTAGTTTTTTGTTTTTACAGCAAAGTTTACAAAGAGGATTATCTATTAAGGATTTTATTTCGTCCTAATCATTATATACTGCTTCATTTTACATTAATTTCATTTATATTGTTTGGCTATGCCAATCACCATTTTTAAAGTAATAAATTTCTTTATAACCCGACAAGCTTACCCTTTGTATAGCAACATCAATTGCTTTATCAAAATCGTCAATGTGATGTGCATCTGAATTAATGCAAATGGGAATATTCATTGCAAAAGCTTTTTTTAGCACCGGAATATCCGGAAACAAATCATGGCTTCTCTTTTTGTAAATTCCTCGCGTATTTACCTCTAATACAGTATCTTTTTCTTTAATTAAAGCCAAACTTTCATAAACCAAATCCACATACCATTTTTCATTTTCCAAAAAATAACGGTTGCGGTTGTGCATTTTTATTTTATCCAAATGTGCGACAATATCCGGCTTTTCCTGCTCTATCATCTCATTTACCTGATAATAATAAGTGGTAACGGCTTTTTTGATATTGTTATCAAATAGCGTTTTCAATCCCTCATCATACACTTCATGATTTCCTCCGTCAATGAACCAAAGTTTTCCGTTTGGATTTTTTACCAAATGAATCCCGCCAATGGTATAATCCAAACTTGCCTTTTGTTTAAATTCAGCAAAAGAAGTTGTAACATTAGAGATATAATCAATCTCTAAAGAACAATAGATATCTATTTTACTTGCATATTTTTCTTTTAACTGCCTTACTTCTGTTGCATATTCCAACAAGGCATCCTCATTTTTAATGGCAAATTTAGACTCAAAAGGCACAGGAGCATGACTTGAAAATCCAAGTATTTGATATTTTTTGTCAATGGCAGAAAGTACCATTTCTTCCAAAGCATTTTTGCCATCACAATATACGCTATGGGTGTGCAAATTTGTTTTTATCATAAGCTATATGATATCTTTGGTTTTTCTTTCGATAACTTTATATAATTTATCACCACGACGGATTAAATCTGTAACAGGCATTGAACAAACATCGCCTTTTTTCACATGATTGGTTTTCTTCAAATCTACTCTAAGTTCTTTCACTTTTCCATCATACACACCGGTGGTTTCGCCAATAATTACAATTTCATCTCCAACATCAAGGCTATTGGTTTCAACCTTAAATTCAATCACGCCAATTTTTGAAAAATAATTGGATATTTTCCCGATAAAGAGCTTTGTTTTGGTGGCTTGAGAACCATAACTCTCTGTCCATTCACCCAATCGTTGTCCCAAATAATAGCCATCCCAAAATCCACGATTATAAACAGCCGCTAACTGATTATTCCAATTCTCTATTTTCTCTTTCGAGAATGTTCCGTCAAGGTATGCATCGGCAGCTTCTCGATAAGTTTTCGTAACGGTCTTTACATATTCAGGAGAACGTCCACGACCTTCAATTTTTAATACTGTAACACCTGCATCTAATATTTTATTGAGAAAATGAATGGTTTTAAGGTCTTTGGGCGACATGATATTCTCATTCTCAATCTTCATACTCAAATCCCTATCCGCATCTTTTACTTCGTAAGCTCTTCTACAAGGCTGCAAACAAGCTCCTCTATTTGCCGATGAATTTAAGGTATGTAAACTAATATAACATTTTCCCGAAACTGCCATACAAAGCGCACCATGTGCAAAAATTTCTATCTGAACCAAGTTTCCGGAAGGGCCTTTAATTTGTTGCTTCTCTATTTCTGTCGTAATTTCTGCCACTTGATTAAGGGTTAGTTCTCTTGCCGTAACCATCACATCGGCAAACATAGCATAAAACTTAACCTCCTCAATATTAGTAATGTTACTTTGTGTAGAGATATGTATTTCAACACCCAATTGATGTGCATATTGAATCACAGCAATGTCAGAAGCAATAATCGCTGTAACCCCCTCTTGTTTTGCCAACTCCACAATCTTTCGCATCTCACTCAACTCATTATTATAAATAATGGTATTTACTGTAAGATATGTTTTGATGTTATGTTTTTTGCAAATGGACACAATTTCTTTGATATCATCAAAAGAAAAATTATGAGAAGATTTTGAACGCATATTTAAGTGTCCTGCACCAAAATATACAGCATCAGCGCCACCCTGAATCGCCGCTTGTAAGGCTGCAAAAGAACCCACAGGCGACATGATTTCAATGTATTTACTTGTTGTATTTGTCATTATTTTGCAAAGTTAGACAAATAAAAAGAACGAACAGTAAAGTTTGCCCAAACAGATGTTAAATTGTTTTTTGAGGTTTTAGTTTTTGGCTGTTGGCCTTGAGCTTTTTTTCAATTAGTAATTAATAATTAGTAATTTTTTTATTCAACAGTTTGTCACATCGATTGAATTTGTGAGGTTATGAGCAAATTTGTATCGAGATGTTTTTCAATTAACAGTTTTTCAATCCCCTCGTCTTTGATTTTGCGTTCGTTTTACTTTTTAATTTACCCTTTCTTAATGTTCTTAACTATCCTTAATAGTTATTTTTCCATTACCAAATTGTCACATTAACACATTATCCTCATTCACAATTCATAATTCTTCTCTTTTATCACTCATTGGTTTTACCGCATGTAATATTTCTCGTTTCCCTTTTGGACCCGGTATTTTTGTAACATCAAATCCTATGGAAATTAAGTTTCTTTTCACAATACCTTGAACAGAATAAGTTGTAAAGACACCTCCTCTTTTCAGCGCATCAAAACAGATTTTCAAATTGTTTTTACACCAAACTTCCGGTTGTTTATTGGGCGCAAAAGCATCAAAATAAACCACATCAAAATCATCATGTTCCAATGTTTTATCTCCAAATTTTTCAGCTACTTTTTCAAGGGTAAAATAATCTGTAATTTGTGTTTTTCGATTCCAATCTGAATGATGTAATTTTAAAAAAAATTCATTGTAGTCGGAATTACTCAATAACTTTCCATAATTCAGTCCTTGTATCAACTCCTGAGAAATAGGATAAGGCTCAAATGTTTGATAATAAATCTGTTTTTTAAGCTGTTCAGCTTTTATCAGCGTAAGCAAAGCATTCAATCCTGTACCAAATCCAATTTCTAATACACAAATATGGTCTTGACAAACCGTTTTATGCAATAATCCGGATTGAATATATACATGTTGAGATTCATTTACTGCACCATGTGTAGAATGATAGGTTTCATCTAATGCTTTGATATATAATGTATGTGAATTATCCTCCGTCATCATTAGTTCCGGAGTAACATTTTCCAATTGCGACATATTTTACTGTTGTTTTTAGTTGTAAATAACACAAAACGACTGACTATTAGCTTGATTTTAAATTGCTAAATTAAACAAAAAATAATTTAAGATTTCATTATGAATTATTTTCTACTATGAAATAGGTTTTTTCAATTAACACTTTTCGCATAACATAAAGAATTAATTCTTATTTATTATGAGATTAAATAACCCTACATTACTCAAAAAGATATCCTTTCTTTAATATCTTTGTAAAAAAATATAAGCATGAGAAAACAAGAGCGCTTTGAATTATTTATAAATTATTTTTCTGAAAATCAACCTATTGCAGAAACAGAATTAGATTATAATACTCCTTATGAATTATTAGTAGCTGTGATTTTGTCAGCACAATGCACAGATAAAAGAGTAAATAAAATTACGCCGGATTTTTTTAATACCTTTCCAACAGAAAAAGAATTGGCAAAAGCTGAAATATCTGAAATCTATGATTTTATCAAATCTTGTTCTTACCCTAATAATAAAGCCAAACATCTATCCGGAATGGCAAAAATGTTACACGAAGAATTTAATGGCATTGTACCATCAGATGTAACAACATTACAAAAATTACCGGGTGTTGGACGAAAAACAGCTAATGTGATAGTTTCGGTAGCTTTTGATAAGCCTGCAATGGCTGTAGACACTCATGTTTTTAGGGTTTCAAAAAGAATTGGCTTAACCACAAATCCCAAAAATCCACTTGATACAGAAAAACAATTGGTTAAATATATTCCGGAAGATAAATTAGGAGTAGCTCATCATTGGTTAATATTACATGGAAGATATATTTGTTTGGCAAGAAAACCAAAGTGTGACGAGTGTCCATTGACTTCTTTTTGTAAATATTTCCAATCTAAAAAATAATATCAATTAAGGATAAATAAAATAGGGATTTGATTAAATCAAATCCCTATTTTATTTACTTATTTAGTTAAACATCTACTATTTTTTCTTACAACAAGATTTTTTAGCTTTTTTACAATCATCACGTTTATCTGAACATGATTTTTTATCTTTTTTACAACAAGATTTAGATTTAGCTCTTGTACAACTTTTCTTTTTTCGACAATCATCACGTTTGTCTGAACATGATTTTTTATCTTTTTTACAACAAGATTTAGCACTTGCACAACTTTTTTTCTTCTCATAAGAAGCATTGATTTTATCTAATTGCTCTCGTTGTTTCTTGGTTAAAACACTTAGAACTTCAGCTTTATGAGCTTCTCTTTTTGCAAGCATTATTTTTTTTAATTCAACAGTTTTTTGAATTTGTTCGTTTAAAACTTCCGATTTATGATTTTTAGTTTTACGAATTTCTCTAATTTTTTCTCGATGTTCAGAAAGTTGAGTTCTATACTTCTTCATTTCTTTTTCATGCTGCTTTCTGAGAGAAAGAATTTTCTTTTTTTGTTTTTTTGTAAGATTATCTACTTGCATGATAGGGTCTGATCCTATTTTACTATCTTTTTTCTTATCGCAAACAGATGCTTTCTGTGCATTAACACTTACTGTTAACAGTGATATTATTAAAATAATAATACTTTGTTTAATCATTTTTTTCATTATTCGATATACTTTTTGTTATATATTTTCTAAGGTAACAAAGATAATAAAAAAAACAAAGGGCACTAAAAATTCAGATTATTTATGCTTTATTCACACTATAAAAAATAAAATGATGTATATTTGCTATCAAACTATGGGAAAACTCTAAAAATCCCTGAAATAACTTATTAATTGTTTAATATATTATTATGGCTAATAAAAAAGCAAAACAAAGTATTACAGTTGACGCAAAACACATTATTAATAATATAGTTTTAGCATTGTACGGATATGTAACAGTATTTACCCCTAATTGGAGAACCTTTGACTCCAACGGTCCAAAATTTATGACCCTATCAATGTTAAACATTTTAGTATTTACTTATTTGTTACTCAACAAGGAATATAAATTAGGCGATTGGATTAAACAAACTTTCTTTAAAAGCAAAATTGCCATTTCATACAGCTTAATGATGTTTTTTGCATTGCTTTCTCTTATTGTTGCATATAACAAAGGGGAAGCAATTTTACATTATGCTAAGGTATTAACTCCTTTTGTAGGCGCTATATTAATTGCTTTTATTGTTTATCATGATAGAAAATCATTACGTTTATTAGCTTTTTTGATGTCCATATTATTAATATTTGATAGTGTTACGGTTTTTTCTGCCATTAACAAATATGTGAATGGAAAAATTGGAAGTATTAATGAAATAAAATCAGTCTATTCTAATAAAAACATATTAGCATCCTCTATTTTTGTAAAAATAACATTTTCTCTATGGTTAATGTTATATGAAAATAAAAAAGTAATACGATATTTTGGTGCATTTACTTTGTTTTTGGCTTTTCTGGCAACTTTATTTTTAAGTACAAGGGCATTCTACTTAGGAATGATATTAATTGCGATTTCAATGACCGTTTATTTACTTTATTTTTATAAGAAAACAAAAAATAAGCAATTTATACACTCATTGATTTCTTTGGCTGTAGTATTAATAACAAGTGCCTCATTATTTATTATAATAGAAAAAGTTTCATATCCTAAAGAAAAACAAGACTCAAGAAGTTTAACAGGTCGATTAGCTTCAATTACAAAAAAAGGAACAAGTTCAAATTTACGTATTACGGCTTGGAAACGCTCTTTAAATATGATTAAAGACAATCCTTTACTTGGAATTGGTATTGGAAACTGGAAAATAAAGATTTTGGAACAAGAGCAGGCAACTAGTCATAATTACACATACATGTATAAAAATCATAACGATTTTTTAGAAACTACTGCTGAAACCGGTATTTTTGGAGGATTAGCCTTTTTAGCCATTTTTGTTTTTATGTTCTTGCATCTAATTTCCTTAATTCGGAAAACACTGGATGAGGAAAGAATTAAGTTTGCATTTATTGCTGCTATTGGCTTGTTGACTTATGCTGTAGATGCATTTTTCAATTTCCCACAAGATAGACCTGAAATTCAAGCACTGTTTGCTCTTTTTGTAGGAATTGCTATTGCTACTACATTATGGTCTCATGTTACTGATGAGGAAAAAGAAGAGAAAATAGTAAAACGCAGCCATCCTTTTTCTTATGTTATTTTATCGTTATTATCTATCATCATGATAGGAACAACATTTATCTTGATTTGGAATTTTAATTCATTAAAACTGCAACGTATTATTGCTGAAGATATTCGAAGCGGAAAAAAATTAGCTCATCACTCTTCTGAATTTTTAGACGAATTTCCACCAATACCAAACTTAAATGTACTGGCAGAACCTATTGCTGTGCAAAAAGCAAGATATTTAATTAATGAGAAAAAATATGATGAAGCACTTGCTTTATTACATGCTGATGACAGTAACCCAATGGACATGCGGAAAGAATATTTTATTGCCACCATCTATAATTCAATGAAAAAATATGATAGCGTAGCCAAATATGCTGACAAAGTAATAAGTGTAAAACCTATGTTTTTTAACACTCGAACTTTGAAATCAATTGCTTTAGAGAAACTGGGCAAAAAAAATGAATCCAGAGAAAATTGGAAAAACTATGTTCATTTGTATAAGAAGAATAAAATTGCATGGCAAAACACAGCTAATCTATGCGCATCTACAGGAGAACTTGAAAAAAGTGTTCAGTATTTAGATACGGCAAGAATGTATTTCCCTAAAGATTCAGTAATTAACACAATGTACTTTAACAACTTACAGAACCTTACAATAAAAAAACATAGTAAATTATATGTTGATGCAGATCAAAAATTTAAAGCTAAAAAATATAAAGAAAGTAATGCTGCGTATAACATTTTATTAGATAGTGTACCTAACTTTATTTTAGGCTATGAGAGACAAGCATTTAATTATTATTATCAAGGTAAATATAAAGAAGCTATTAAACAAATTAATATTATTTTAGATAAACGAGGATATTTAACACCTTCTCAACATAACTTTAGAGGAGCTGCTTATCATGCCACAAATCAAATGGATAAAGCTTGTAAAGATTTTAAAACTGCAATGAAAGCCGGAGATAAAGACGGAATAAATAATTATAATAAAATTTGTAAATCAAAGAAAAAGAATAATAAAGCAAAAGATGTATTTGGAGTCTTTAATTAGAAATACTTAATTAAGTTTTAAAATGCATCATAAAAATACAAATAATGAAAGAATTAAATAACGATAAAACAATTGAAATAAAAAATCGATATGTATTTAGCAAAGCCAATTATAAACTGTTATTAATAGGTTTGGCATTGATTTTTGTTGGATTTTTGTTAATGACCGGAGGAAATGCGGACAATATACATGAATTTAGCGAAGATATATTTGATGTAAAACGTTTAATAATTGCTCCGATATTGGTTATTGCCGGTTTTATAGTAGAGATTTTTGCCATTATGAAAAAACCAAAAGACTAAATCAATGAGTTGGATTGAAGCTATTATTCTTGGAATTATACAAGGATTGACTGAGTTTTTACCCGTAAGTAGTAGTGGGCATTTAGAGATTGGTAAAATCATATTAGGTGTAGAAGCTGAAAGCAGTTTAATGTTTACCGTAGCTGTACATGGTGCTACGGTATTGAGTACAATTGTGGTGTTTTGGAAAGATATTGTGACTTTGATAAAAGCATTTTTTGCATTCAAATGGAATGATGAAATGAAATACATTGTAAAAATTGTGATTTCAATGATTCCTGTATTGATTGTGGGGGTGTTTTTTAAAGACCAAGTCGAAGCACTTTTTACCGGTAATTTATTGTTGGTTGGTTCAATGTTATTGCTTACAGCTGTTTTGTTGATATTACCTAATTTTCTTCCGGCAAAAAACAAAGAAATTCCTTTTGTTGATGCTTTTATTATTGGAATAGCCCAAGCCATTGCTGTTATTCCCGGAATTTCTCGTTCCGGTTCAACCATTGCCACAGGATTGGCGTTGGGAAATAAAAAAGATATGATGGCAAGATTTTCATTTTTGATGGTGTTGGCTCCGATTATAGGGGCTAATTTATTGGAAATTAAAGAAGGTATTGAAATGGCAGAAACCGGTATTAGCGTTATGCCAATCATTATTGGTTTTTTAGCAGCTTTTATTTCCGGATGGTTAGCCTGTAAGTGGATGATTAATATTGTGAAAAAAGGAAAACTAATCTATTTCGCCATATATTGTGCTTTAGTTGGAAGTATTGCCATTACCTATTATTTTGTAGCTTAAAATTTATATGGATTTTCTAAAAGGAGAGGTATTATTAATTGACAAGCCATTGGAATGGACTTCCTTTGATGTTGTGAATAAATTGCGATACCATATCAAACATTATTTAAAAGTAAAAAAAGTAAAGGTAGGACATGCCGGCACTTTAGATCCATTAGCCACAGGATTACTGATTATTTGTACCGGAAAAATGACCAAGTCCATCGAACAATTTCAGGCACAAGATAAGGAATATACCGGCATCATAGAATTGGGGAGAGAAACACCATCGTATGATTTAGAAACAGAAACCTCCAAAACACATGATATTACTCATATTTCTGAATCGATGATTAGAGAAACAGCACAATCATTTATTGGAATACAGCAGCAAATTCCGCCGATTTTTTCAGCCAAAAAAGTCAATGGAAAAAGAGCTTATGATTTTGCTCGAAAAGATGAAGAAGTAAAACTAAAAGCCAAAGAAATTACCATATCTGATTTTGAAATCACAAAGATAGAGTTTCCTTACATTCATTTTAGGATTGCTTGTAGCAAAGGCACTTATATCCGTTCTATTGCTCATGATTTTGGGCAAAAACTAAATAATGGAGCTTGTTTGATTGGATTGAGAAGAACCAAAATTGGTGATTTTTCAGTGGATAAAGCCATTAGCATAGAAGCTTTTATTGATAAAATTGAACAATTAAAAACACAATAAAAAAGCTTTGATTTGTGTTTTCTCAAAGAGAATAATTTCTCACCCTATTTAAAAAAATAAAAATATGAAAAAATATATATTCTTCACCATACTTTTGGTTTATTCTTTTCGTGGAATTTCCCAAGAGAAATATACCATCAGTGGTTCGATAAAAGATAAATCGGGAGAAAGTTTGATTGGTACTTCGGTATATGTTTCAGAAATTAAGGCGGGAACGATAAGTAATGAGTATGGTTTTTATTCTATTACTTTGCCCAAAGGGAAATACAACCTCGTCTATTCTTATGTCGGCTATCAAACTATAAAAAAAGACATTACACTACATAAAGATATTGATTTGGATATTATGTTGGAAGAAATTTCGCATGAACTTAAAGGTGTGGAGGTTACAGCTAAAAAGAAAAGAGATAATATTCGTGTGGCAGAAATGAGTACCATGAAGCTACAATCCAAAGAAATCAAGAAAATTCCGGCATTTATGGGAGAAGTTGATATTATAAAAGCTATTCAGATGATGCCGGGTGTGCAAACTTCCAGTGAGGGATCTTCGGGATTTAATGTCCGTGGAGGAAGCATTGACCAAAACCTCATTTTACTTGATGAAGCTACAGTTTATAATGCTTCACATTTGATGGGATTCTTTTCGGTATTTAATAATGATGCCATCAAAGATGTAAAACTTTACAAGGGTGATATGCCGGCATCAGCAGGTGGCCGTTTATCTTCATTGCTGGATATTAGGATGAAAGACGGAAGCAATGATTCCTTTCATGTTAATGGCGGAATTGGAACTATCTCAAGTCGATTGACAGTGCAAAGCCCGTTGATTAAGAATAAAAGCTCATTTATTATGTCCGGCAGACGTTCTTATGCAGATTTGATGTTAATGTTTTCAAAAGATGAAGCTGTAAGAAAAAACAAACTCTATTTTTATGATTTGAATTTGAAAACGAATTATATTTTGAATAAAAATAATCGTTTTTACTTATCAGCTTATTTGGGAAGAGATGTATTAGGCATGCAAGAAATGGTGGGAATGAACTGGGGAAATAAAACCATAACAGGTCGCTGGAACCACTTATTTAACAATAAATTATTTTCAAATTTGAGTGTGGTGTATAGCGATTATGATTATGAATTATTTCAAGAAGATAATACATTTGATGTTAGATGGACTTCCCGCCTCAAAGATTTTAAAATTAAGGAAGATTTAACGTATTATCCTAATCCTGAAAACACCATAAGAACTGGATTTTCAGGAACATTTCATTACTTTAACCCTGGATGGATACGAGATGAGAATAGTGATGACCCTTTAATTACATCTTTAAGGGTGCCTGATTCCCACGCGTTAAACTGGGCAATATACGCTTCAAATGAATGGAAACCTGATCCTGTATTTACGTTGATTTATGGATTGAGATTTTCAGCTTTTCACAATGTAGGGGCTTCCACGGTGTACCAATATGATGATAATTATGTAGCAGTAGATTCTACAAATTATGATAATTTTGAGTTTTACAACACCTATTTTGGATTGGAGCCCAGATTAAGTGCCATGTATCAGTTAAATGAAAAATCATCCCTAAAAGGTAGTTATTCAAGAACTAATCAATATGTACACCTAGCCAGTAATTCAACGGCAGGTTCGCCGTTGGATGTGTGGTTGCCTTCAAGTCCTAATATCAAACCTCAGATTGCCGACCAAGTGGCTTTGGGATATTTCCGCAATTTCTGGGACGATGTGTTTGAAACTTCTGTAGAGGTCTATTACAAATACATGCAAAATCAAATTGATTTTAAAGATCATCCCAACTTATTTTTGAATGACAAAATAGAAGGAGAGATGCGAATTGGCAATGCTTGGTCGTATGGTATAGAATTTTTGGTGCGGAAACAAGTAGGTAAATTTACAGGCTGGATTAGCTATACATTGTCAAAAACAAAACGACAAGTAAAGGAGATTAATGATGGAAATCCTTATTTGTCGAACTATGATAAACCACACAATGTGTCTATTGTAATGAGTTATGAGATATCAAAACGTTTAAACGTAGGATTAAATTGGGTATATTCTACCGGAAATCCTGTTACATTTCCTTTAGGAAAGTTTGAATATTACAACACTTATGTACCGATTTATTCAGGAAGAAATGAATATCGTATGCCGGATTATCATCGAATGGATTTATCATTGAATTACACCTTTGGGAAAGTGAAAAATAACCAACGTAGAAGTGAGTTGAATTTGTCGATATACAATGTGTATAATCGCAAAAATGCGTGGGCAATTACATTCCAGGAAGATCCTGATAATCCAAATGCAACACAGGCGTTAAAAACGTATCTGTTTCCGATTTTACCATCATTAACGTATAATTTTTATTTTTGATGAGGGAAAAGAATTATGAATGGTGAATTATAAATTGTGAATGAAAAGGACAGAAGTCGGAAGACCGAAGACCGAAGTGCGTCAGGCTAATTAATTCAATACCTAAAAATTAAAACCCAATACCCAAAACCTAAAAAACATGAAATATATTAAAATCAGCCTATCAATATTTTTACTTATCAACATGCTAATGTCTTGTACAGAAGTTATTGATATAGAATTAGACAGCACAAAACAACGTATTGCGATTGAAGCGAATTTATCTGACGAACTTAAACAACATGAAGTCAGAATCTCTAAAAGCAGTGATTATTTCCAAAATTATTTGCCGGAAAACATATCCGGTGCTTTGGTAACATTAAATGATGGAGAAAATACATTTTCTTTGCAAGAATTTGAACCGGGTATCTATAAAACCGATCTAATGAAAGGCGTTCCCGGAAAAACTTATACCTTAAAGGTAAATGTAGATAATGTGGAATATGTTGCAATGGCAACTATGCCAAACTGTCCTCCATTAGAAGACTCTATCCATATCATCGAAAATCCTTTTGATAATACACAAGTGGATATTCAAGGTAGCTTTACAGATCCTAAAGATGAAAATAATTATTATGCAATTTTAGCCTATCAGGATGATATGTTGGTTACAGATTCATTAAAAGAAATCACGATTTCAGAGGATCGATTATATGATGGAATACAATTTAAAAACATCACATTAATCGGTATAGACAAATTGAATTATGGAGACATGGTTACGTTGGAACTGCAAGCCATTACCAAAACCTGTTATGAATATCTTTTTAAAATAAAAATGGAAACACAATGGAATGGAGGTCCTTTTTCCGGTCCTCCGGCGAACATTAACGGTAATTTTTCAAATAATGCCCTAGGTTTTTTTAAAGTGTATGCTATAAGTAGAATGCCAGGAATATATCACTTAAGAGAATAAGTATTGTTTTTCAGTCCAATAAACAATATTTTTCTAAAGGCAGAGTTGATTTGATATGCGTTTTTTACATACATCTATACGTAATGTTATAATCTTACTTTTTGTTGTTACATTTCCTGTGTGCAGTTTAGCTCAAAATTTGGTTAGCAATCCAAGCTTTGAAGATACTATAACTCATTATAACCCCTATAATTGTCATTTTTTATCTTTGCATAATTGTCAGTCATGGAAGCAATTAAACACAGCTAATTATTATTGGTTTGGAAATTTGGATGGAATAAGAGGCGGGAAATTTGAAGAATATAATCCTCATTCCGGACAATGTTTTGCTGGGATATATACAGCAAGAGCTATACCACTTAATAATCGGGAGTGTGTTGTGGGCACACTTAAAAACACCTTAAACAAGGATTGTCTGTATAAAGTCAAGTTATATATATCATTTTCTAACCAATATCCTTTAATTACAAAAAATATTGATGTGTTATTTTCTGAAAAACCTGTTTTTTATAATGACAGAAATACAAAAACAATAACACTAAGAAAGTTCCTAACCAATCATAAAACAATAGACAAAGAAAATAACTGGATACTATATGAAGGAGAATATAAAGCCAATGGTACAGAGAATTTTATTTCAATAGGCTATTTTCATAAAAGTATTCCTGTCCAAAAAAATAAATACAGAAAGAAAAGAATCAGGAAAAGAAAAAAACATGAGATAGGTGTCTTTATAGATGATGTAACCCTATTTCCATTAGATAGTTGTCATATAAAAAAATCAATTATTTTGGGAGAAAAAAGTTTTTCTGCATCTAATCCATCCATTCAAAAAACTGAAATTATTCAACCCAAGATACTTTCTAAAAATATTTACTTCCCATATGATACTTATGAATTAAATGCTTCAAATCTTAATGATTTAAAAAGTGTAGTGGATATACTAAATGAAAATAAGTACCTCAAAGCAGAAATTATTGGCTATTCCGATAAAAAAGGAACAGAAAACTACAATTTAACCCTTTCTGAAAAGCGTGCAGCATCAGTTTCATCATATTTGTTAGAGCATGGAATAGAAAAAAAACGAATTTCGTATCAAGGTAAGGGTATTGATATTTATTCTTCTGATGAAAATTGGAAATTAAGAAAGGTGGTGATTCATTTTATAATGGATAAATAGCCTTTGCAAGAAAACGTCATTTTGTCAGTATTTTTCTATGGCATATCCTTTGTTCCATTGGTGTAAAAAAGTAAAAAATTAGATAATAAAAATAGATTATGCAAAAAGGAACGATTAATGTACAAACGGAAAATATTTTTCCAATAATTAAGAAGTTTTTATATTCAGATTCTGAAATATTTTTGAGAGAATTGGTATCAAATGCTGTAGATGCGACCCAAAAATTAAAGACGCTATCCCGCATGGGAAAAGTGAAAGATGAATTGGGAGATTTGAGAATTGAAGTCATCTTGGATAAAGACAACAAAACACTGACCATTAGAGATAGAGGAATCGGAATGACTGCCAGTGAGGTGGATAAATATATCAATCAAATTGCTTTTTCCGGTGCTGAGGAGTTTGTAAAGAAGATGAAGAAAGAAGACAAAGCCGGTATTATCGGACATTTTGGCTTGGGATTTTATTCTGCTTTCATGGTATCTGACAAAGTAGATATTTTCACCAAAACGTATAAAAAAGGTGGTGAAACAAAACCGGTTCATTGGGAATGTGATGGAAGTCCGAATTATGTGATTGAGGAAACCGAAAAAGCGGAGCGAGGAACCGATGTGGTATTGCATATCATGGAGGAACATAAAGAATTTTTGGATGAACATCGCGTCAAAAGCATTTTAGATAAATATTGTAAGTTCTTACCGGTAGAGATTTATTTTGGAACCGAAACAGTTTACGAAGAAACCGGAGAAAAAGATAAGGATGGAAATCCGGAAACCAAACCGGTAGAAAAACCACGTAAGATTAATAATATAGATCCGGCTTGGACAAAAACTCCTTCGGAATTGAAAGTGGAAGATTACGAGGCTTTTTATAGAGAATTATACCCAATGACCTTTGAACAGCCGCTTTTCCATATTCATTTGAATGTTGATTATCCATTTAATTTGACAGGAATATTATACTTCCCAAAAGTAAAGCAAAATATTGAGGTTCAGAAAAATAAGATACAACTGTATTCCAATCAGGTTTTTGTAACAGATTCTGTTGAAGGTGTAGTACCTGATTTTCTAACACTTTTACATGGTGTGTTGGATTCGCCTGATATTCCATTGAATGTATCTCGTTCTTACTTACAAAGTGATAGCAATGTAAAGAAAATATCTAAACATATTACCAAAAAAGTTGCAGATAAATTAGAAGAATTATTCAAAACAAATCGAGAAGATTTTGAGAAAAAGTGGGATGATATAAAAGTTTTTATTGAGTATGGAATGATATCTGACGATAATTTCTATGACAGAGCTCAAAAATTCATGTTGTTAAAAAATACAGAAGATAAATTCTTTACCATTGAGGAGTACAAAAAACATATTGAAGCACAACAAACAGATAAAGACAAGAAATTGATTTATCTGTATGCTACCAATATGGATGAGCAATATAGCTACATTGAAAATGCCAAAGAAAAAGGGTATGATGTATTGATGATGGATTCTCCATTATCCAGCCATTTTATCAACAAATTGGAGCAAAAATTTGAAAACTCAAGTTTTGTGAGAGTAGATGCTGATGTTATTGATAAATTGATAAAAAAAGATGAAGAAATTCCATCTAAATTATCTGAAAAAGAGCAAACTAAATTAAAGGAAATCATCGAAAAGGTAATTGATGATAAGCAATATACCGTTGTGATGGAAAACATGAGTGAAAAAGAAATGCCATTTTCTATTACCCGACCTGAATTTATGCGTAGAATGAAAGAGATGCAAATGTTAGGTGGTGGCGGAATGATGATGATGGGCGATATGCCGGAAATGATGAATATGGTAGTGAATAACAACCACCCGATGATTACACAGATTCTGGAAGAAAAAGAGGAAGATAAGCAAAAAGAAATGATTAGTCAGTTAAAAGATTTAGCCCTTCTTTCTCAAAACTTGTTGAAAGGAAAAGCATTAACAGAGTTTATCAATCGAAGCATTCACATTATGTAGAAAACACTGTAAATCAAAAAAAATAGGCTAATCTTTTCGATTAGCCTATTTTTGTTTCTCCATATTCAAAAAATCACTCATATCTCAACGACTCTACCGGATTTTGAGATGCCGCTTTTCGCGCCGGCATCCAGCCAAACACAATCCCTACAGCAGCCGAAACCAAGAAAGAAACGATAACTGCATCCCATGCTACAATGGTATATATACCGGCAACTTTTGTGATTAATTTAGCCAACACCACACCCAAAATAATCCCAAGCATACCTCCAAATACACTAATAATGGTAGCCTCCGTTAAAAACTGTAATATCACATCCTTTTTACGTGCTCCAATGGCAAGTCGCACACCTATTTCTTTAATTCGTTCCATAACCGAAGCTAACATAATATTCATAATACCAATCCCGCCAACCAATAGAGATATACCCGCAATAGCTCCCAATACTATATTAAAGATATTTTTAGTACGCTGTTCTTGTTTTAACAACAACTCAGGCACTACAATTTGAAAATCTTGCTTACCATTATGTCGTCTTAACAACATCTTACCAAGCATAATACTTGTTGCTTTTAGCTGCTCACTTTCTTTTACTTGTACAATAATTTTATTTAACTGATTTCTGCCAATATCACCATCTACTTCCCCTGCTCCATCCTCAAAAAAGGAAATTGAATTACCTTGTCTAACAAAAAACATATCATTTCCTTTCAAATCCTTTTTTGTGATTGCAGAACGGTCTTTATACCTTACCAAAATAGTATTAATCGGTGCATAAATCTCCTGATTGGCATTATTAATATTAAAATCACTCATGGTTTGCATGCTATAACTCTTATTTTTTAGCACACCTATAATCTTTAACCAAACCGTTCCACACTTCACATATTTTCCAATGGGATTGGATTGCTTAAACATTTTTTTCTTAATATCTTGTCCGATGATACATACCGGTAATCCTTTCATCTCTTGAATCCCATTAAAAAAAGTACCTTTTTCCAATTCAATATTAAAAAGATCAAAATAAGAACGGTTTACCCCAATAATTTTGGCTTTTGACTGCTTTCCGGAATGAATAACTGAGGTTTTATAAGATACAAAAGCACTTACATTTTTAATATAAGGAATTATCTCTTTCATGGCCTTTACATCTTTCAATGTAAGTCCCGGGGAAAACGCCTCTCCCACTTGCTTCTTATCACTTTCGGCATCTTCTTCGCCCTCCCCTTTGCTATCTGTCATCACAGGTGTAATTACAATATTATTCACGCCCACTTGTTTCATTTGCTCAACAATTTCTTTCTTTGCTCCATTACCTAACCAAAAACAATACCCAATGCTGTAAGTAAAGAGCGTGTTTTATTCACAATTACTGCTTCTAGCGCAATATTAAATATATATATAAAACGATTCAAAGTCTTATTTTTCTAAATTGATAAATGTAAAATCTTCATACCCTTCGGGTGGTAACAAGTAAATTTCTTCATCTTTTTCCAATCCCTTTTCTACAATCACATAATCATCATTACTACTACCCAACAATACTTCTTTACGCTTGTTTTTTGATGTTACCACATACGTTATAGAATCTGTACTTTGAATGGTTTCTAAAGGAACGTACAATACATCCGAATAAATGCCCGTAATAATTTCTGTTTTTGTAGTCATTGCCGGACGAAAAACCGAATCAATTTTAAGCAAATTAATCACTACTTCAAACACCTTTGCATTGCTCCCCTGCATTTGTTGTCCTATATTAGCAACCGCCTCCACTTTTCCTTGATAAGTTTTGTCCGGAAAAGCATCAATACCCACATTTACATCCTGCCCCACTTTAACCTTACTCACATCTACCTCATTCACATACGTTTTAGTTTTCATTTTTGATAAATCCGGCAATTCTGCTACCACATTATCCCAGCCCACATTTACCGAAGCTCCAATACCCTGTTTTTTTCCATCCCAATCTCTTTTATAAATCAACATACCTGACTTAGGTGCCCTTATAGTAAACTGCGACAATATATCTTGCAAATTCTTATAATCCCTTTTCTTTTGATGAAGCGAAGTCAATACCTCATTCATATCCGCCTGTGCTCTTTTCAGCTTTAGCTGATAATTTTTCTCTGTTTGCTGGAGCTTTCTTTGGGTCTTCTCCATGTCTATTTTTATCTGTCGAATAGTTGCCGGCGGCTCATATTTAGATTGTTCCAACTTTATCTCAGCCTCTTCCATGGCATATTTAATATTAATAATATCCTCTCGAGCTTGTCGCAATGTCATGGTAGTATCCAGTCTGGTTTTAGCAAGCTGATTATTCAATTTATCCAGTTCCGTTTCCAAATCATTTTTCTTATTTATCAACTCTGAACGATCTAACTCTGCCACCCAATCTCCGGAATCCACTACTGTACCATCCGGAATCATATCATTAATTTTTACTTGCCATATTCGAAATCTTCTCAATCCGTTAGGGCCTTGTATATCTTCAGAGTTTTGCGCCTCCAAATCTCCTGTTGTTGTTATGGACGTTCTAAAATTCCCAAACTTTACAGGAACTACGACTGTATCTAATTCCTTTTTATCCGGCAAAACAAAATAAATAATCATGGCCAGAATCAATATGCCTATAATAACAAATACAAGTAATTTCTTTTTCATATAAATAAATTCAGTTGTTAATTTTTTTAACCATTAAAAAGTTAAGATAAATTAAGCTTGATACTCTTGAAATCTTCAATTTTCCAACTTATTAGTATAACGACTAAGTTACAAAAATTATTTTTACGAATATAAAAAGAGCGTGTCTTTTTACAGACACGCTCTTTAACTTTAATGATTTATATTTAATTTACTTGAGTAATAATACTCGTACTACTTTTTCCTGTTAACACTCATCTTTCTCGTTACAGCTCTCTTTCCTGATTTTCCTTCAAATGTAACGCGATAAATGAATACGCCACCTTGTAAGTCTGATGGATTATCATATCTTACAGTATGAACCCCTGAAGTTTGATACTCATTTATTAAATGCTTAACCAATCTTCCTGTTACATCATATACT